>ERZ781398.641-NODE-641-length-39686-cov-4.662461_pt1 | contig 39686 bp, 40 predicted proteins | sample MGYA00433077_ERZ781398 | MGnify/ENA primary metagenome ERZ781398 (study PRJEB29847, sample SAMN06458254) | wastewater metagenome | isolation source: Wastewater bioreactor | place: South Africa: Cape Town | study: EMG produced TPA metagenomics assembly of the... | reverse complement strand
CCTTTTCTCTCGCTCTCTCGATTCTTTACTCACAACATTCTACTAATGTCAATGTTTATTCATGGCGTCATTGTTTTTCATAATATACATCGAACGATATTCGACTAGACTCGTTTATCGTATCAATGATAGTCAATACACTCCTCCTCAACTATCCAATTCAGATCGAATTCAATTATTCGTCATGTTCTTGGACAATGTTGAGACAAAAAAAAAACGCACTACATAGTGAACTGTTGTTCTTGTATTACTAATGATTATTTCGATGATCATCATTGACATTTACCGACATTGACACATTGAGATCAAGGTGATGACATCTCACCTAACTCTCTCTTAGTCTTCCACAGAGACAAAACGAAAATCAATGGACGACTCATCCGATCAAAGAGAATGCCCAATAGTATTCTTCAATGTCAATTGTCCTTCTTCTTCTTCCATCCAGTAGACAAACATTTTTTTCCAGGTTATTCTTTTTACATGATTTGCTCGTTACCTGCCTCATTTGCGTGTTCACTTTTTTTGCAATTAGTTCAATTAGACAAGAGACAAAGAAAAAAAAACGGGGAGCAAACGAATGTATGCAAGTGAGAGAGAGACTCACACACACACACACGTGCCTTCAATCTAATAGGGTTATTCTTCACTTTCTATATATACACACACACACAATAGTCTAGGAAAAAAAAACAAGAGAAGTACTGCTGTTGACAGTGTGCACGATCGTATATAGCACAGCAGGATACTGTGTATGAGACTAACACGCGATGCCAGGAGAGAAGATAAGTCGACAGGAAGATTATATTAAGATGAATGAACACGAAAGATTGTTTAAAAAAACGTTTCGTTTATAGTGAAATATGGATCAAACAGAACATTCGAACTATTTCGAAAATATGATCATCAAAAAAACATTGATCCGCCCTAAAATAATTTCTTTCGAATAAATCTCGAAACATACATCCGTCGATGACAATAAACCCACCCTTAATTGTCCTCTCGCGTTTCTCTATTCATATATAACAAAGGAAGTTCGATCTTGTTCTCTATCTCTTGTTACTTTAACATACATTTGTAAACTTTTCAATAGTAACATCGAATACACACACACACATATGAAACAACAAAAAAGACATTCGATTGAACTCTGTTGGATTGCTGCTGTTTAATAATAAAGAAAAAAGAAAAAAAAATATCACAAAAGTGGGTACATAGGATAAGGCGGCATCAATTGATTAAATTCATGTGTGTTCAAATTTGTTGATGATTCAGTTTGATTATTATTATTGTTGTTATTATTATTATTATTATTATTATTATGGTCATAGTCATCTAATTCGTCAATAATTTCGTCGTCTTCAGTTCGACTTCGATCATTGGATGTTCCACTAGCGAGTTCATCGTCGGTGATCATTTGAAGAAAATCATTGCTCGAACAATTGTTAGTATCGATCGATGTCGATGCTTTGTCTTGTTTGTTTTCTTGTTCCTGAAGTAAACCACGACGTAATTTAGCTCGAGCATTTTGAAACCAGACCTTGATGATGAAGAAGAAAAAAAGAGATTTAAGAAAAAAGACAACGAAATCGTTGAATTTACTTGGAGAACACGTTTGCTGAGTTGAGTTTTTTGTGATAAAATTTTCAAGCCTTTCGAATCGGGATTATGATTTTGAGTAAAGAAATTCTTCATAATACGCAATTGATTATGTTTAAACGATGTTCGATTACGTTTCGTTCGTTGTTGAGAAGTTGATGAATTTGAATTTGCAAATAATGTCGATGGATAATTAACATCTGCATTTGATAGATCATTACCACTCAAAAAATCTTTCAAAAACAAAATGAGAACACAAAATCGAGTCGAAAATTTACTTGGTAATTCTAAATTATTCGTATTATTATCGAGATTATTTAATTTCGTTCGTTGTTTTCGTTGTGTTGTTCCGTTTTGTCGTGATTTTTTCATATTTAAATTATGATTCGATGAATTTTTAATCGGTGAACACAATGAAAATGTCGTATTTGTCGTTTGTTCCAAATGCAATCGACAGAAGAGAAGTGATCCATGTAAACCATAATCATCTCCTGGTTTAAGAACAACATTACACAAACAACATGTAAAACAATCGATATGATAAATATATTTGTCGTCAGCACGCATAACTAAATCGTTGGCTGAGATTATTGTTTGACATTTCGAACATTGTGGAAGATACATTGAACCGAACGATGATCTTCAAGCAAAATCGAAAATATTTTTGTTTTAGTTTTCCTTCGAGCAAATCGATCTGAATTCAATTGACCCCCTGTGCGCGATCCGAGTCGTCTCTCGTACGATTAGAATCTATTCACAAGTGGTTTACTTATTTTCGTGCTTGAGGCGGCGTTCGACGATAGGTTTAGATTTTTGAACGCCCCCCAACTGTGCTCCTATACGATCGTTTTTTTTTGTTTTTATTTTCGAACAAGAAATTCGTTTGAAGACAAACAGAAGCAACGAATAATGAGATATGTGAGTGATTTGATATGAGTTGAATGGTGTTCTAGACGCGGATGATTGACAAAAAAACGCAAGTGTTCACAGATAATGATGCTGGAAATAATCCGAATGAGAGAGAAACACAACTAAAGAAGCTCTGTCAGATCAATCGAATAAATGAAGCCTTTCCGATCGATCGATGATAAGACAAAACAGGTGTGATGAGAAAAAAAAAGGGCAAAAAAAAAGAAAGAACAATCGATAAGTCATTTGTATGATTATATTCGACACTTTCTAATTTATGACACACGACATTTAATGACAACTATCTCAACTATAGATATGTCGTTTTTCTTCATAATTAATTGTAACTGTCTACGCATGAGTGCGTTTCTCTTTCTCTTTTTCTATTCATTAAAAATGCAAAAAGAAAAACTCATCATCAAGGATATTTATTTGCACATACTTATTGTTATGAGCAGTTTGATAATCATGTCGACAGATAAAATGTGATTGTTGATCGTAACCATTTCGAATAAAATATCCTCCGCCAATTGTTATCAATGGTTGATGACAAACGTAACAAATAAGACAATTTTCATGAAATGTTCCATGTTTATGTACACGCAAATAACTTTCATCTTTTATAACTAAACCACACGAATTACAATTCGTATTATCTCCAACAATTAGACAATTGTTTCCAACGATATCATAATCGACTAATGACGATGGTGTCAACTAAATTAACCAAAAACGAAATCATAGAAAAATTCTTTTCAAATTCGAATTTGTTTTTCTTACTTCATGAGGTTCAGAAATGAGTTCTGTTAATTGTGCTGGAGGAGTTGGTGCTAATAAACGTTCAATCATCACGTTCTGTTTTATGCGACGTGTGGAGATAAATGCATAGAGACGCAAACTTTGCTTTCCCTTTCTCGTTTTTTTCTTCTTCTTCTTCTTCTTCTCTTTCTTTCTCGTCTTTCTTTTCTCTTTTCCTATGTCAATAACGAACGAATGATGGTTAGTCGTGCGAATAAGAACAGAAAGAGAAAGAGAAATCGCTTTGCTCGTTTAGTCTTCGACGTAGACACTTGTGTTTAACAACCAACGAGAAACGAGAGAATGTGTTTGACTAAACAAAATATTCTCGACGAACCGCAGAAAAGAACAAGAAAGAGAGAAGAGAAGAGAAAGAAAAAAAAACAGTCAGTTTTTAGTATAGTAACGCTTGTTGAATAAGGTCAAGCTGAGATTTGATTACATCAATATTGAAACGTGTACACATACGCACATACTTTTTATTCGGCTACTGTACTGTGCGAGTGAATGTGTATTCAACTACGATAAGCTTAAAATGAACGACCAATATGTACGCAAGGCGTCTGGTCACAAGAGAAAGACATTTTACTCAACAATAAATCTTACAAACATTTCGAAACGTAAATCAATGTTTAAAAATGCTCGATTAATGATTCAAAGACAAATTTTCAAACATTATTAATAATAAAAAATGATCAATTTTTCTTTTTTTGTTCTCGTTTGATTTTCTTATCTCCAGAAACATCTCCATTCGCTTATCAATAACAGAAGAATATTGATCAAAATTGATTTTCATTCGAGATTCTTTCGATGATATTTAATTACACATTTAACCTTGATATTTCTTTATCAATCAAACATTTTTCTATTCTCGAAATAGAACAGTATTTTAAAAGAATTCTTGTTTTTATTTTCATAGATTGATCATACTTAGTTACCTTTTTTCTTCTCTCTTTCTTTCTCGACTGTTTGTGTTGTTCCTCTGACGAAGCCAATTATTTCTTCTCGAGAAACATAAAAGAAATGTTTGGTCGTTGAAACCGAATATCTGGTGTGCATATGCATGAATCGTAAATTCTTTCGTCGACATCGACATATTGTGATAGTAACAAGGGAAGAAAAGGAAACAACTTGTGTTGATCATACTCATCATTGAGAAAGAGAAACAGAAGACGATGTTAGAGAACACGAGTGCGGTGCCCGAAGGCTAAATGCAAACAGTTGACTTTTTCTTTTGAGACAAGCTAAAGGAAATATTATTGTTGTTGTTGTTGATCTTTCATCAATTAGTATTTGAACAAAAGGAATACAATATGAAATCCCGCTTAGTAACACGATGATGTTCAAGTGCATCTTTACAGACGCTTATCGACATAAACGAACAATTTACAATTGAAACCAATCATTCATTCATTCAAACATTTATTAAAATATCATAAGATGCCCCCCAGAGACTAATCTATAACATTGGCAAACAAGTAGATGGCGCCGCTTCTCGAAAAAAAAAGACGAGTGAATGTACAAAAGTAAATAAATCGATGTAATATTGTTTGAATTATAATTGAAATGATGTATCATTTCATCTTACGAGTGATTTTAGTTCACTCGAATATCAATCGGCATGAGTTCGTTAGTATGACTCCTGTTGCTTCGCATGGTGAGATCATCCTTTGATCATTGAGAACGAGAAAAAAAGAAGCAGAAGAAGAAGAAGAAGAGTGCGGTGTCACTGTCATGATCTTGTTGACTTGATTCTCTTTTAAAACGAAATAAAACAAGAAGAAGGATGAAACAGTTAATTCGATCTGACTCTTGTCTCGTCTCGTGACTTTTCAAGTATCGAATGATCTCATGTTGAGATGATTCGCTTTTCCGAACATAAGCACCCGGACACACTTTCGTCTTGTTCGATATTAACCGTAATCGATAACTACTTAAATCAAAGAATTTGTCTGTTGAAATGAATTTGTAATTGGCTGAATTTGAATGCATAAACCATCGAACACAACAGTTCCACGTTGATCTGTTTTCCATTCGATTTCATCGTTGCCAATCCAATCACAAAAATCATTATTCACATTTGATAACGTTTGACATTGAACAGAAAATGAATTCGGCATTTGACGACAACGTAAAACAATTTTGCCGAGATAACGGCGTTTATCTTCAATCGATGTAAATTCTATTGGACTTGCGTAATGATTTTGAGAAGCATAGCGAATTGTTGGCGATGTAAAAAATGCATTTTGACTACGAAACAAACAAAAAGATAGAAAAGTGAAATCTTGTACAAACTACTTTGGAATATGTCCACGACGAATTGACAATCGAGATCCATCTGAAAGTGTGTCACCTGGCAAACAAATTTGTCGATGTTTAACCATTGAGAGAGCCGCATTCGGTAATGTTCCGTGATAAGATACTGCCCATTCGTTCTAAATAGAACGTCGATAATTATAAGACATTTCAATTCGAATTCTTAGTTTTACCCAAATATTATGAATTTTCGCTTGAACTTCGTCGACTTTTAATCCGAATTTCATCCAATTTTTTGGAACGACTTTTGGATATTTATTTTGAATAGTTCTTTGATACATATTTAACTTTGTTGTTGGATAACAATTTGAACAAAAACAACGATCATATTCAGGTGCAAATAACTCATTTGGCCAACGGAGACTCTCGAGTAATTCTCGACATAAAATCTATTTCAAAATCATAGAAATTCAATGAATAGATTTCGACGAACAAACTTGAAAAGAACATTTCGATGGAATATTTATTTGAACATGCTGCTTTTGATTAAAAATCTGTGCATATTCAATTCGTTGAATAATTTGTTCGATTCTTGCTAAATCTTTTCGTTGATCGAAGATTTGAAATTCATCAATATCTTTTTGTAATTGTTTTCGTTGAATAAATAACGGTGATTGTTTATTATTTTCATTTTTTAAATCTTCACTTTGTTTGATTAATTTTCTATTTAATTGTTTCAACATTTCATTGATAAACAATTCGAAAACGCCATCGATCTCGTTTTCATTTGGAATTGTTAATTTTAATTTATGTTTTATTGTCAATTGACTTGCAAATAAACGACGAATTCGTTTCTAAATCATGAGATTTTAGTTTGAAATCAAGAAAATCATGAAATTACAAATTTATTTTCCATATTGGTCAAAAGATAAAGATGTCTCTTGCAAAAATAAATAAGAATACGTTTATTGAATAACACAGTTAAAAGAACGAACGAATAAAATTTCAAAAGCATACGAAACAAACAAAAGAAAAGAAAAGAGAAATGATTATTTTTCACTACAACAACCGCCTCCAGATTTTTTATTGTCGTCTTTATTTATAACTGGATCTTCTAATCTGATGAGAGTACGTTCGACTGGTTTGATTCTATCTGTATGTTTCATAATTTCATCGATCAGCGATCGAATTGATGTTTCAATGTTAATATTTTCTTTGGCCGATGTTTCAAACCATTTATAAAAACCTTTTTCTCGACAATAAGCATTCATTTGATCAGCATTATTAATTAGACTGTCTCGAGTTAAATCACACTAAAAAAAAGAAGTTTTTTTTTTTTTTATTGAAAATCTTGTTTCATTTCGTTTCGTACTTTATTTGCCAAGAGAAGACAAGGAACAGTACCTCCATCGGGTAATTGAACTTTACTATCGAGATCTGCTTTCCATTTCGAAACAGCATCGAAAGTTGTCGAACGACTGACATCAAAAACCACAATACAACCGACTGCGTCTTTGTAATAAACTCGAGTCATATTACCAAATCGTTCTTGTCCAGCAATATCCTTTTAAAACAAAATCTTCGTTGTTATTTTTTTCGAAAATTAGAAATTTTACCCAAAGTTGAAGACGAACAACAATACTATCATCGATTTTAACTATTTTCAGTGCAAAATCAACGCCAATCTTAACGAAAAAAAAGCAGTTTTTCAGACTAAATTCAATATGAATGAATCGAAATGTTATACAGTTGTTCGATAATGTTCAGAGAAATAATTATGAACATAACGTTTGACCAGAGCTGTTTTACCCGTTCCAGCTTCTCCGATGACTAAAATTTTGAAAAGATATTCACGTTTTTGTTCATCATTTGAATTCGATGGTGATGCCTAACAGAAACCAAAACAAGAATCTTTTTTTCTTCTTTTTTTCGTATTATTTGAAATGAAAACAAACCATTTTTTTGTGACACGTCGAATAGAAACTAGATTCTATTGAGAATATGAAAACAACTGAATATAAATAATGATGAATATTAACAACATTTGCGATAAGAACATTTTCATGATAATTTATCACTCATGGTTTTTAATCAAACAAACCAAATAGATGACGCATTTCGATTTTAAATTCAACAAAAGAAAAATTCCAGTGAAAAACTAGTGAAGAACTTTGATTTGACTTTTATAATTATCAGTTTGAATATTGATCTCATCGAATAACAATAGAAATTTCTTTTTTTTTTAAGCGAGTCATCTTTCGATGTGATAAAATGACGAAAAGCGTGATCTTCGAATTGATTATTTATCTTACAGGTAGATTTCAATATCAGTCAACTCACAATGAAAGACAAAGAGAACGATGTATTTCGTCATGATGATTAGACGGTTTTCGTCCTAATTCTTGGCCTATTTTTGCGAAAATAGGTTATTTTATTCAAAAATCTCGAACAATTTGATAATATGTTCGCCGTCGAAATCTATGTGATATTTCGTCTGTGCGATGAGAACAAAGTAAAATGAAATATGAAAGTTAATAGTCTTCTGTGTCTTTTGAGGGCGGAACAATCATATCCGATCAATTCATCACTAGGTGATATTTCCTATTCAGAAGAAATAATTTTATTTTGAAAATAAAATTGATTCGTGTGATTGAAAATAAAACTGCAATTATTCAAATTCCTGCAGCTGATTGGGATGTAACAAATGCTTTACGATGTCGTTGGGCGAGTGATACTGGTTCAGCTGGAAATGAATGTGATGATATTTGTAGAAATTTACCCAATGCAAATATTTCATCAAGGTTCAGTTTTTCTGCCAAATAAACTTAGTTAATTATTCACTTTTCTTTTCATAATCATTCAGTGATTGTACCCTAACATGGTACGCTGTTCGACGACCAACAGATATCTCTTTGAATATCAAAACCAGTACTTATGTTGCAGCTATTATGGTCAAAGACTATATATGAGCTCAAGTAGCAATTGAAATTTAATTGTTAATTGTATTTTAGGCTTATTTTTACATATATACCAGCGAATGGAGCATGTTCTTCTACACCATTGATAATTGGTGATGGACCGAATCGAGCTTCTATTGGTAAGAAAAAAAAGAAGACGACTATTTTTGAAATTGAGGACAAATTTGATTAGGTGTTCCGATAAATCAAACTTATAGTGAACGTATTGTTGCATCGGTTTATTGTGCAGGTGATTACATTACTGAAATTATGACAACATCACCTTTATATATGAAAAAAAACTGTGTTAGCTCCTGTGAGTGGTAGAACAGATCAATGGTATATTACTTTAACATGGATGCCCACTGACGATCAAAAAGGACCTCAAGTCTAGACTATATTTACTAAATTAAATTAGACAAAGTCAAACAAAATGAATATTTTGTAGGTCTTCTGTGCTGCATCAATCGATCAAAAAGAATTAACGGGCCCTCAATATTGTATCAGTTATGTTGTTGGTTATGAAGCCCCAAACTTAAGAAAACCAATTCTTGTTCAAGGTAAACATTACTTCGATTTGAAAATGGACAAATATTTGTTTTGTTTTTAGGGAGCGCATCGCCTCTTGGAACAGTTTTTGCTAATCATTCATTATTTAGTATTCAAGGTACACAAATAGATTGAAATGATTTTTTTTTGAGTTCGATTTAATATTTTAGCTACGGGCGGAGTTTATCATCCAAATCGAAATGGAACTTATATTCAAATCTTTGATCGATCAGATCCGTCGACACCTGTTTGGCAAATTGATTGTGGTTTTTCAACAGATGTAATCTACAGTGGACAGACTGTTTTGTTTGTTGTACGGAATGCGAGTTGGACGCCAGGTGCGTTTTATTATGTTCTATTTGGAAGTGGTGCTGCATCAGGAAATGTTTTTTGTGCGCTGGAATCTTATCCGATTTTCGGTAAAGATTTCAACTATCGATTGGAATGAACATCTTTGAAAATTTAGATCCTAATTTTTGGGTATTTAATATTTGGGATCCGGTTGTTTCGAGTACGACAACAACGACAACAACTCCTCCAACAACACATTTCATCACAACATGTGTACGATTCGTTTTCATAAATTCAAATTTTCAAAAAATCAAATTCTGTTTGTAGCCACTTGGGACATCGACTCCTATTACAAATTTAACGACCACTGGTATTATTATTCAAAGTTCAACAACAGTAACGACAACTGTCAATGGCATTTCTCCTCAAGATCTCGAACATTTATGTGAACAATCGGTCGCTATTGCAACAGCAGCCTTAATGATTAGTTTTATTCCAATTCATATGATTAGTATGTTTGCCCTCTTTATCAAACTTAACAATCAATTTAATTCGAATTATCTTTTGGCTGATGTACGACGAAAGAAATTTATTTCATTTTATTATTCAACCAAAAACTCCATTGTAAAAGAACTGAATAATCCGGTTTTTCTGTTTTTTCAAAAACATCTCGTGTTCGTTGCCCTTGTTTTTGTTGACATTTAACGCAAAAACATTTGTCTTCAGGATAAATACTTCCAAATAATTGGTCCCAAATTTTAAAATAAAATCCTGTATGATAAGGTTGATTTTTAATTGAAATTGAATGATGTAAATAATGTTGAAATGATGTATTGATTATTGGATGATGAGCATCGGGATACGAAAATTCATGACCCCAATGAAGATAAATTCCATAACCATAGAAAAACATTGCAAACTAAACAACAAAAAGTCAATAAACTTTTTTCTAGAATTTGTTTTTACTTGAAAAAATAATAAATCCATATTAACTGGCATGATTGCCGGTAGAATAACTAAAGGTAAAGCTCGAACAAATTGATCGAAATATTCATCAGCTATAACAGCGAATGGTGTTGGATTAAAGAACTGATGATGAGACTTATGTATATTCCAACAAGCATCAATCGTATGACCCATTCGATGATAAAAAAATTCAAAGAAATCCGTTGAAAGCCAAATAACAAAAAAGCTGAATATCAAATAATTCCAACCGTATGGTTGAACACCACAGTAGCCTTGCAATTGATTTTTTCCCATTAAATGTAAAGCAATGGCTGGACATAATGTCGCCGAAAGAAGACCTTTCAACATTAAGATAATTTCTGTTCGAACAGCAACTGCCGATGGATATTTGGGATTGGATTTTTTCAGCCATTTTTCAAATGTTATTTTAACATAATAATGATAGAATATCAACGAAGAAAACACAATAAGTACAACGAGTGCCATCAATGTTAAAATCATCCATGTTAGAAAGAAATTATATCCGGACCAAACACTTATCTCGCACAACATCTTCTTTGAAACAATAGTTACTTTTCTCGGTTGTTTATAACTGAGGTGATTTCTTATCTAACTCGAAGATTCTCAAAATAAACAAAAACCAACACGAGATACTTCAGGACAAAGTTTTGTTTTTTATTTGATCTGTTCAAACAAACAGATCAATAACAAAAGAAAAGAAACAACAAGTCGAATTGTTATGATTTAATTTTAATTAATTTTAAATCATAAGGATATTCTTTTCCATCGATAGTCAACGGAAGAAATCTGTCTTGATCTTTAATTCGAATAAACGATCTTGAAAATGAATCATTTCCTGAGAAAATACCAATAACAATCGAATCTTCACGTAGATTTTCATAGATTTTCGAAAGATATTTGTTGATTTTTTTCAATGACGATTGATGTTGATCGTCTTCGGAATAGAATTGCAACCAAATGAAATCATGTTGAGAAAGATTTTCTACACATGTTTTATAAACTTGTCGATTGGATTCGACGTGAATCGTTGGCAGAGAAATTGGTTTTTCATTGAGTTTTTGTTCGACGATTAAACCTTTGTTTTGTTGTTTGATTTTCTTGAAAAAATCTTCTTGTAAACCGAATTTTGTTTGAGATAAAAATGTTTGACATTGTTCGATATTTTCATTGAGTTCTAATGAATCGAAATTGCCCAAAACTTTCAAATGATCAACACCACCGAGAAACCAATCGCCGAACTCGATATTTTTACTCAATTTTAACAAGATTAACTCCATAGTTGCTCGAGCATCTTCAGTTGGATCGTGTTCAAGACGAATCTTTTGTATCAAACGTCTATTCAATTTTAAAGAACAATCAGACTGAGAAAAAGAATTTGTCGATTTTTTCTACCCGAAGAAAATGGCGTAGAGTTTCTGTAGACTTGATTTTTCAATTCTTGAACCAGTTACATTGAAAATAATCGATGTATCAATGACATACGGATAATAGATTTGTAAATATTTCATATCATTTTCAATACTATGTCCAGCTAAAATCGAATCCTCATCTAACAAATTGCCTAAATCATTTTGAACTTCTTCTAATGTTAATTCTTGAATCTCGGAAACCGATTGTTGAACTTGATCTCGACTAAAACAAAATCTATTCTTCGATTATTCGATTTGAAAATCTCTGCTAACCGTTGTTGATAAGCATCGGCATGTTGTTGATCATTTGGTTTAATCAAAACTTGATAAACACAATTCAATTGTTCATCGACAACTGAAATCCAATAAGGAATTTGTCGATTATTCGTCAAATCCGAATAAGTTTCAACGTCCAATGCAAAAATTCGACTTGAAGACGAAACTGGTTTGTAGGAACTTTTTATTTCTCGGAAATGTTTAAATGAATTATAAATTGGACATGGATAGTTGCCGGTAATCAATTGTTTCAAATTTAAAACTAATTTAGTACGAGAAAATTGATCTTCACAAGTTTTCACAAATTTTTTAGTTGATTTTTCTTGATCTTGATCTTCTTCTAATGAACGTTTTTTATTACTCAACTGCACGGCTTTGCTTTTTAATAGTGAATTATCTAATAAGATAGAAAAAAGTTTTACTTGGATTTAAAAAAGAAAGATCATCAAGTTTTACCTTTTGATGGATTCGATGATTTCGATTTCGCAGCTATTTGACTAAATTGTTGAATAAATGAAATATTCATTTGAGTATGAAAACGAAATTCATGACAAATTGTATCCTTTCAAAACAATGAATTGTTCATTGGATTTTTTTGTATTCAATCATTTTCTTACTGATGTAAATAATTGTTTCCAATCTCTGAACTCTTCTGTATCTTTTAATTCGATATAATCTTGATCAGTTATTCCGTTAACAACAACAACAACGATTTGTTCGAGTTTTTGAACACGTAAAATTTTACACCAACTAAATCGAAAAGCAAAAAGATTTTCAAAGATTACAAAAAAACTGGGAAAAGATGTTTAACCTGTCACTGTAAGCACGTGGAGATTTATCAATACAACTGAGTAATAATGATTGCAAACTTTTAACAGTTAAAATCACTTGATTTCTAGTTGAATTATCATCATCTTTGTTTGATGATAAAACTTGATCAGAAGTTACAACTAATTTTGGTTTATTCTAAACATTCGAATTTACATTTGATTCAACGAAATCAACAGTTAATTTCTTACGCCTTTGAGTTTTCGTCGTGCATTTATCGCAAGAACGAATTGACGTTCAAATTCGGGAGAAGGATTTTCGATTATATTTGATGTCATTTCGTTTTTCAATTCAATTCAATTCAATGTGGGATTTTGAGAAGAATTCAACTGATTTATCAGTAACAAATAGAAAGTTAGTTATGTTATCCTACGAACAAATCAATCATTACGAAAATTGTGTCAACAGATGACGCTGGATTCTTGAAAATATCATAGGATTGATATAGGAGTTTTCGTATTAGGAATATCGAAATCTTGACAAGAAAACAGAATGTTTATTTATTTGTTTGAGTTGATAAAAAAAAAGGCAGAATTGCAGGGTAATGATGATAATGAAGACAAAAAACCGTGTCCTTTATATTTGTGTGTCAGAGTCGAAAGATAATACCTACATCAACAAATATGACATAGCGAGTCCAAAAAAATGAAAAGAGAAAGAAAAAGTAATGTTTTTTGTATAAATAGTGATAAAACATTCATCTATAATAACATTCGGTTTTTTGTTGTGTTTGAATACATTCGAGTCCAATGACCACCTCTAATACATCAGAGTCAACACCAATTATTTTAATGCCAACTGAACATTCAGGTGGAATAAACGATGGAACAGGTGTTACTGTCAAACGTACAACAGAGTCATATAATCGAGAGAATACAAATATTGGATTTAGTTCAACATTATCAGCAGTCACTGATGAATTAAAAACTTTATTTACATTTCATCCAAAAGAATGGTTAAATGCCTTTCGACCAAATCCGAAATTTCCTCTATTTACTCTTGGTGATATCGATGGATTTGTTGCTCTATTTATGAATAATTTAGCAACATTATTTGCTGTTATTGTTGGTCTTCAACATTTCTTTAGCAATAATATTATCTATGGTAAAATCATTCCAGGTGTGTCTTTATCAATGTTATGGGGCAATTTGTATTACGTTTACATGGCGAGAAAACTTGCTTATAGAGAAAATCGTGGTGATGTTTGTACAATGCCATATGGAATCAACACTCCAGGAGCATGTAAATTTGTTTTAATAAAATCAAATTTCGAACTATTTGCTTTTTTTGTCTTGTTTAGTTGCATTTATTTTCAGTATAATCTTACCAACATTTTCTAGTTGTAAAAAACGAGGTGCTTCAGATGAAGAATGTGAAAATTTAGCTTGGTATGTTGCTATAGCAAGTAATTTCATGACAGGAATTATTCTTCTTGTATTGTGTGTTGTTGGTGAACTTATTCGAAAGAATACACCGGGTGTTGCACTTCTTTCATCAATCTCAGGAATCGGTTTTACTTATTTAGCATTGAATGAATATTTGCCTGTTGCTGCTTCTCCAATTGTTTCATTTGTTCCGTTTGCTATCGTTATGCTTGGTTATTTTTCAGGAGGTAAATCTAAAATTTCTTTTTTTTTTCGACAAAGAAAAAAAATCGAATTTTAGTTCGTTTCGGTCCAATTCCAATTGCATTTGTTGCCTTAGTCGTTGGCACAGCATTAGGATGGGCAACAGGATTGAATCATGCTGTTGACGTACGAAATTCGACTCAATATGTTCAACCCTATGGTTTACAGTTTCCTTTGAAAGAAATTTTCAATAATTTCAATGAAATAACTCCTTATTTATCGATCACAATTCCAACAGCTATTTCAATTGCTATCGGAACAATTCAATGTGTTGAATCGGCTAAACGTGCAGGAGATTTATATCCAACACGTGAATCGATGTTTGCCGATGGTATTGGAACGCTCATTGCAAGTAGTTTTGGATCAATTCTTGGAATGACAAGTAAGAAGATTTTGTTGATGTTTTTCTCGAGGTATTTTGCAAATATTCGTGTTAAAAGATAAGACATGACGATATCTTTTTTGACCACAAGGACATTTAATTTCGTTTAGCTTTTATTGGTCATCCAGCATTTAAAAAGATGGGTGCTAAACAAGCCTATTCAATTGCTAATGGTCTTGCCTTTTTACCATTATGTTTCTTCGGTATCAATGCTCTTCTATTATCAATCATTTCCATTGTTTCAGTCAATCCAATTATTGTAAATATTCTTTTTTAAAAATTTTTATTTGTTAGTCTTGAAATTGAATTGATTTTAGATTTTTATCGGTTTGGTTATTTGTGCAGATACACTTGCAATCACACCTACACGACATTATCCAGCATTTCTTCTTGGTTTAATGCCAGTTATAGCTGATTGGGCTAAAGGAACAATAATTACTGGTGTTTCAGGTGCATACGGAGGATTTACTGTCAACGATACAGATTTTGATGTCAATATAACAGCAGCTATCAAAGAATTTTCGTATTCCGGTCTTCTGAATTTTTCTGGTGGAAGTCTTCTTCAATGTATATTTCTAACGGCAATATTTATGTATATGATCGATAGAAAATTTGTTCGAGCAGCAATTTGGTCATGTTTAGCAGCATTATTCGCCTTTTTTGGTTTGATCAATGCACCTAAAGTTGGTGTTTTAGTTAAAAAAGATGATGATGGATGGAAATTTTCTGTTGCTTATTTAATGTTAGCAGTTGTATTTGTTGGTTTTGAAATGGCTCAACGCAGAAAATGGGTTAAACATCCGGAACGAGAACCAGATGATTTGTCATCGATCGAATGGGCCGAATGGCATCGAGCACAATTATTAGAAGCAAGTACAAATGACGATTTAAATGTTTAGAATATTTTGTTTTTTTTTTCTTTGTTGTTGTTATTTTGAAAATTTTTTATCCGGATCGATTTTTAGTTATTCGAAATAAAATGAAAAGAAATTCACTATTGTAAAATAGTAATTGGATAGGTTTCTCGCTGCCATTTGATCTCTTCTCGAGCCTTTTTTTTATTTAACAATGTTGACTCATTTTCTTGCATTTCAAAATTCACGATCGACAAAAAAAAAGAGTTCAAGCAATCATTTTATGATTTTGTTCTTTTTCTGTTCTCTCCATTTCTTTTTTTTTCTCTCTCTCTTCAATTATATTATTATTCGTTTTCTTTTCATTATATTTTTTTTTGCTCTTTATTATTGTCGTTCGCGATCTTCGTTTGTGATGACAACCAGCCGACTCTCACCATCTGACTTACATTATCCATCAGATGAATTTTACTACACAACTCATCGAACTAGTCCACGTAAAATCTATTCATATCCTATTCCGAGTGAGGAAGGTGTTGTTGTAAGTAAACGTCGAAGTGGAACATATAATATTGTTGAGAAAGATTTTGGTGAACATCGAGTTGTTTATCATATTCCAATTGAATATGGAGATCATTTCGATGTGACACAATTAGAAGATATACCGATTTTTGAAGAACAAAAAATACAAAAAAAACAATCGCCACAATTAGTTCGACGAAGAATTATTCAACAATATCAAAATTATGATTATGATGATGAAAATGATGTGGAATATGTTGAAGAAGTACCCGTATCAACATCTCGGAAACACGTTTTTGTACCAGCAAAACATTCACCACGAAAAACAGTCGAATATGTTTATGAAGAAGATCAATCGGATCCATATGAATATCAAATAGATGATCAACCTGAACAAGTCGAATATATTGTTAAAGAGCGAAAACCAAAACAAACTGTAAACTATAATTTCTATACAAACTACAAACAATCATTTTCTTTTTCATTTTCAGTACAACGAAAAACCTCGATCTACTCGACGTACAGTTTATGCAGACGAATCTCCTCGACCTGCATCATCACCATCACCACCACCACCTCCTCCACCGCCGCCGCCTGCTCCAGTAGTACCACCAATGGCAACGTCTCGTTCACCTCGTCGTCCACCGCCGCCACAAGAAAATCCTCTTCGTCCTGCTGTGAATCATCAATCGGTTTCACCAGCAATAACAAGAGTGAACCGTCGAAATGATGTGTCACCACCAGCAACAACAAGAAGAGTACCAACAAATCGATCATCACCAATTCATGAGCCAGCAATCAAACCAAATATTCCGAAAAGTACGGAACCACCTCTACGTCTAATGGATGTTATTGCACAAAATCGAGCTAAACGAGGCGGACGAATTCCAAAACCAAAACGAGAAGTTGACGAAGACAAACCTTATGATCCACCGACATATCAGAGAAATATTATTAAAAATGGTTTTATTGTTCATAAATAGATCTGAACTGTTTCCTTTTTTTTTAAATAAGATATATTCGACATTTTTCAAGTAACATATGTAACTCAATGGGGTCTATCCATTGAGGATGAAAGAAAAGAAAAAAAACATTTGATTTTTTTGGGAAATCTATTTTATTTGAGCTTTCGACAGTTCACTACTGGCATTGTCATTGTCAAAAATACAATAGACAAAAAAGAGAAAGGTTGAAACATATATATATATATATATTTACTAAATTATTTGATTGGTTTAGTTAATTGTTCTATATGCGATATTAGACCTGGGATCGCATCGAACGATGTTGTGATCACAATCAGAATTAATGTAAATAATGATGTTTGATATTCCGATTTTTGTTTAAATGCATCGGCCGGATAAGAAAACAATCGTGCAATTTGAAAAATCACGACCAAACATATAAAATACATAAAATATTGTACCATTTTTTTGTGCGTTCTGGTCCAATAGTACCTATACAAGAATTATTTAAAATTATTAAATTATTAATTAATTGTATTACTAAAGACCGTCCACAGCTTTGGGATCGGAAGGTCGTAGGTATTTATCGATAGTTGCAATTTTTGACCACATTATATGATTTAAATGGTTTAAAACGAAAAAAAAGGGATAGGAACGTTTCTTTCGTCCTTCATCCACCAATCACCTATGATTGAATCATCTCGATCCTCTGTGAAGAATGTCAAAAGATTATCAGCAGTTAAGAAAACATTTTTTTTCAAATATTCGATTATCAACAAATTTATTTAAAATTCATTTAATGATTGAAACATAACAAAATCTCGAAATATTTACAAATGAAATCATGGTAGGTCAATTATTATTCGAATTTATCTATCTCTATAGATTTTCATGAATAAATATAGATTATTTGTTCATGTGCAATTATATTGTGTTTCATTTTAATAATTAATATTCAATACTTACAATATTTCTCAAAGATTGACACAAATCCATCGGAATGTGTCTGTCGAAATCATTTCAACGAACGTATTGATTGGTTTATTATTTATAAATTACCACATGTACCTAAATCAATCGATCCATATATAGCTAATGGAACTGGTTACATCTATTTGGATAGTTCTTCATCAATAGATCATTGGCATGTTTCATCTGAAAGTATTGCATCATCATTGTCGTTAACTGGTCTAACTTTAGAACCATTATATAAATCCAACGAAAATTCGTTTATGTTTTATAATGATCAACCACCAAATCATCCATTGACATTGATCTACGGTCATTCAAAAGGTGTTCTTGCATTTCAAGATGAAACACAAACAGGATTTTGGCTGATTCATAGTGTACCTCATTTTCCTCCAACTATTGAACAAGGTTACGGATATCCAAATTCTGGTTAGATTCTATTCAAAAGTCAATTCTTCAAAGATTAAATAATTAGATACATATATCTTTAGGTCGTATCTTCGGTCAAACAATGTTATGCATAAGTTTAAATGCTTCTTCGTCTTTTTCATCAAATTCAATTGATTTACTTTCGAAATATTTTTTATACATTCGACCATTTGTATTTTCATCTCGAGTAACTGATTTTGCAATTCAACGTTATCCAATACTTTCAAATGGTATTATTCCTAAAAGAATTCACATTACCGAACCACCATACATCTATCAATCTTCATTGAATATTTCGTCAATAAGAATCGAAATCTTTAGTAAATATGGTTTAGCTGATCTTGACATTTCAAGTGCATTGATCGTTCCAACACTTCGAACATCAATGCTCAGTGAAACATGGTCGAATGGTGGACAAATGAATTTACCATCGAATTGTACAGGAGAATATCATACTGAAAATATAAAACAAGTTTCATTGAATTTCACCGTTCATAGTGATCATTCGAAATGGCTTGTGAGTTTCAATGATCCGTGGATATGTATCGGAGATATGAACAGACAAATCGAACAAAAACGAAGACATGGCGGTTTTGCTTGTCTTCAAAATCAAATTTTACAAGAACGATTTCGACAACTTGTAATTTCAATTGAATCTTGCCCATTAAAATCTTTTTGAATATAGATTTTCTTTATTTACATTGAGACACAAATACATATAATATTCTCCTCTTTTTTTATGATCACTTCACAGTTGTTTGAGCTGGTGGCTGTCGTTGACGTTTAACTAATTGCCACAGATAAGTTCTCATAGGTTGATTAGTATAAATCAAAAGAAGAACATCGACAAGCATACTGATTGATGGTAAAACTTGAAATACCTGATCGACAGTTTTCGAAACACTAATCATTGAGATGAATGTTTGTTCAATGAAAAGAGGCGCCCATCCAGAAAAGAAAACTACAAATGTGACGATCATTGTTTTGATTAAACGTAAATCACGCGTATTTATTGGATTTGCTCTTCCAGCTTCAGTATGAACACGACGACTCGATTGACGAACAAATAAAAATATGAGAGTATTGCATATGGAAACTGATGTTGCAGGAATTATTAGAAGTACTGTTATTGTATAATATGGCAAAAATGTCTCGTTTGTTGGACTTGAACAGCCGAAACCATCGATAATGACATAAGGTATCACTATTACGAAACCAATTAACCAACCAGAGAAAATAAATAGAAGTGCACATGGTGTCGAACGAAAAACATGTTTATTTGCGTAGACAATTGCTAGAAATCGACTGATTGCTGTTACAACATGAGAATACATTATTTGTGAGGCACCTACGACTGATATATAAGTTAATAATCGACAAGAGAATACAGTAGACAGATCAAATAATTGTCGTAGAGTTGATTGTAACATAGCTGTACTTTGAAGTATACTCGTCAAACATATATTTATTGTAAACCAATTTAATTTATTATTGCGAAGTGTTGATCGAGATAAAACAATAATTATGTAGGCAACAGCAAATATGTCGGTTAAAGACAGAATTGGTAGTAAAATATAATTTGATATTGAAATACTCGAGCTACTCGTCTGTTGTCCGCTGCTATTCGACATTTGAAAACTGCTATTAATTGTGTTCATTAGGAAAAAAACTAAAACGGAAGAGATATTCTCGTGTCTGTGTGATGTTCATTTATATAAATATCAAAACGTACTTTTCAAAAGTGCGAATGAGTGACAGAAAAGCTCAAGAGATCAAAAAAAAGATTTATAAACCTTCTCATGCAAATATAATTCGCTAAAAAAAAGACGCATAAATTTCTTTTTGATAAATGAGAGCATTCATTCAAAATAAATTTATTCTCGAGTTTCTCACACTTCCGATTATTTTTGAATCATCGGTAGAATTATGACTTGTTTTTTCTCATGTTGTGTCTCCATGGGACGTCATTTTTGTTGTATTTATTCATATTCAAAGATACTGCAGAAGACGCGAAAATAGAAAACTGAGATTTTCTCATTTAGTGTCTATCGGCGTAATAGCGAAGTGCACGAGAACATTCGCTTTATTTTTGTGTTATCAAAGGTGTGTTTTGAAATGATAAGAACGAAGAAATTGTTGTTTTGTTTGAATGAAGACTGAAAAGCTAAGAAAGTGCAAAAAGTAATTGCATACTAACGTGAACTTAGTTCGAACTTGCGAAAAAAAGGTTGAGAGATACAACGTCATTTATATCGATAAGCAGACGCATATAAATACTAAGCACATAGAGGCAGGATCAGCATCTTTCTTACGAATCTTTTAAAATGACTACGACGACAGTTACTGAGAATCCCGTTGAAATATCATACAAACTTCGTGCAACAGCAAAATGGGTGACTAAATCCTTTTGGGAACGAAATATTTTCGAACATTTAGCTGCCATCGATCTCGCTAGTGACAAATGTTATAAAGTTCAACCGAAAAATCCCAATGCACCACCAGTTCACAATGTTTGGCGAGAACGTTTATGGTTACTTTTACATATTTCTCCTCCATTAATCATTCATGCACTTTGGTATCATCTCGTTCCTGAAGATAGTTATTATCATACGTGGCATCCCGCTGTCACTTATATTTATTATTTTCTTTCGTTTTTTACTTTTACAATGTTTATGATTAAACGTGTTCATTATTTTATGGATTTGTATGGAACTTTCGATGAAGATCAACGACCACGTGATTATGTTCCAGATAATATGGTTGCTCGACTTGTTGTCAGTATTGCAATTTATCTGTTTGCACGTACTGCTATTGGATTTGTCCTTGGAGATTATAATCGAAATGAACCGCCTTCACTTGGTCATACAATATCTTGGCTTTTTATCATTAAAATAGCGATTTGGTTGATTGCATTAGACTTTTTCTTCTATTGTTATCATCGTGCTTGTCATGAAGTTCCTATTCTTTGGAAAATTCATAGTTTACATCATTGTACAAAACATCCAACGCCAATTCAATCGATTCTAGCTGGAGATATTCAAGAAGTTATCGAAATATTTGCAATTCCAATCTTAGCAACTTTGGTTGTTCCTTTGACGACTCATGAATTTTGGATAGCTCAATGTATTTTGATTTATATTGAAGGAACTGGTCATTCAGGTATTCGTGCTTACTGGCCTCATGTTATTCTTTATGAAGTCTTGGAACCATTTGATATGGTTTTATGTATTGAAGATCATGATTTACATCATCGATATGGAAAAAATGGAATGAATTATGGAAAACAAACCAGAATCTTCGATCAAATCTTTAGTACTGTTTCAAAACGTGTTGAATGTGAGAAAAAATAATTCGATTTCGTTTTTTTTCTATTTCAAATTCATTGTTACATATATTGTACAAATTATTTTTTTTATAAATAAAAATTTACTACGTTTTACCCAGTATTCAGTATCGCCATGTTGGAAATTACCAAGTAAAACAGCACGACTAAAATAACAATGACGCATGAAGTTTCACCATGAATAAGAGATGAGTTAATACATACTTTATTATTCTTCTGACTCAATACTTTACTTATATAAACATACATCTTGTTTAATATACTAAGACATAATAAAAAAAAATAATTGAAGACCAAAATAACAATGGATATGTCTGATTTAACTACTGAACCAGGTAAGTCAAAAATAGAAATATATGAAAAAGATTTTATAGTCTAAAATTGATTGAATTATCGATAGAATGTTTGAATAAAAACTTTGTATTGATTGAAACAAAACCTTTTCAACAAGCACGTGAACGTACTTATTTACATCGTTTTTCAAGAGAATATCCGTGTCGTATGCATATGAAAGAAGCTGGCTGGTTTATTTTCAAACCAGATGATAATCAAATTGTTGCTACATGTATTTACTGTAGAATATTTTGTAAAGATTGGACTCATCAATATGATCCATATAAAGTTCATCAAGTTCTTTCTCCGGCATGTCCCTTTGTTTTATATAGATGAAATGATTTCACTCCATCATCATCATCATCTATAGTGAAAGCTGTTCCAAAAAATCGAAGAATTCGACCATCATCTCATTTGATGTCAGTTTCAGTAATCAGAATTAAATCTTTCCAAGAACATTTACATTTATTTACTGTTCATTCACCTGAACATCTATCAACACTAGGTTTCTATTTCAATATTCAAACCTCTATGGTTGAATGTTTCTCTTGTCATGTTCAGCTATCTATTTCAAATCTTGAAAATGATCTAATGACAGTACATAACAATCGATGTACATATGCTGAACAGTTACGAAGTAAAAGATTTATTGATGATGAAAAGTATTCAATATTCAAGTTACTTTTATAAGATTCTTCAGGCCGAGCACCACTTCACATTGAAGCTTCGAATAAAACTTATCAAGTTGATAGTAAAACCATAGATAATATAAAATTCTACTTTTTATGACACAAATAATTGCGATACACCAGAAATACTTATATCAGCACTTCTCATTCCAACTAATGAACAATTATCACAACAATCGGATCTAATTTTCAAACAATTACAATCAAAATTTTCATCAACAAAAACAAACGCTTGTTTTTCTTTAGATATCAATCGATTCACTAGTTGTGATGGCCCATTAGTTCATATTCTCAGCAGTATTGTTTCTAATTCAACAAATTTACAAATGTTACCAAATGATAAACAGTATCTTCAAACCAGATTCATATTTTCATAATATTATTTCTTGTTTCAGATGTTTACTGAATGATCTTTCGACAGAAAGCAGAAATCCAATGACTAATCATCTATTTCAATGTAAAACATGTTTAAATTCCGATTGTTTATCTTTGTTTGTCTCAATTCAATGTACTCATATTGGTCTTTGCTCTAGACAATGTTTTTCAAACTGGCAGACATGTGCTATATGTGGTTATGCACTTGGAAGAGTCATTGAGATATATTCGACGTAATTTTATATTAAAAAAATTGTCTCAAGAAGAAGAAAAAAATTGCATGCTTCTTGTAGATCAATAGTGCGTTAATGAAGTTTCTTTCTTTTTTTGTTTTAATCGCAGAAAACTCTAAATAGAAAACATAATAATTATCTTTCCGTGAAAAATATGAACTCGAGTATTTTAATTGTAAAGATAAAGTCAATTCCAGGTGACTTCAAAAGACAACAAATTACTTTCGACTACTTGTAGTTTTTGATTTCATACATGGTTTATATTTTGAAAGAAGAAACGTCAACATTCATTTGTAGGCGTATCGGACTCACGACCTTGAAAATGCTTTATTTAATTATATTGAATCGATATAAAATTTAACGTTGATGTTAACAAAAGAAAAAAAAACTCATCGAAGAATATTTTGACGTAGATTTCTTTTTCAATGAAAATACATTTAAAATAGTTGCAACGTAATATAAGATCTATATTTATCTTTATGAACTTTAAACATTTGTTCAATTTGTGTGTGCATTTACGTGTATCAAATAGTATAATGCATGTTGTTCATCTGTCAAAGAATGAAATATGAGCTTTTCGTTGCTACCAACACCTTTAGCTAACAACCGTCGTTGTCATCGTTCGATATGTCACAATCCTCTTATCATCTACTTGACAAAATCCTGCCGAGTGTGTGTGCGCGCGCGCGCTTTGTCATATTCTCGTTCCTTTTTTCCTTACTCTCTCTTATCGACAAAAAGAAGAAGAAGAAAACGACGAAATATCGTATATCAATCGTCACATTTTATACAAAGAAGAAAGAAAAAAAAATAGAATCTGTTGGGCTACCGAATGATAGGAATGACGAGAGTTTTCAGTAAATGAAAGAAAAGGAAGAAAAAGAGAACTAGGGTTGAAAAGTAATTGAACAATATACTTGTACTGTCACTACAGGTGCTAATTGAGAGAAGCCGAGAGAGAGAGAGAATAACTTCAATTTTGAACAATTAATATCCTCATCTTCGATACTTAACTATTCGATTTCAAGTTTTTTTTTTCTTTCTTTCTTTCTTCCTTTCTTAATATGTTGTATTGATATGTTTTTTTTTCTTCTGTAGAGATGATTTGTGCTGAACTATCAACTTGAAAACCATTAGTAATACAAACTGAAAAATCATCGACAACAACAACAACAACAACAATCCCAGAAACATCTACTTTTGAGGTCTCAAATGAGAGTATAGCACAACATTAAGATTACAGTTGTGGTTGATGAAGCCTATCCAAGAACGTAAAGGTATGTGTAATGGTTATATGCTTGGCAGCAGTTAGAGCATTTGCTTGCCTTTTCTCTCTGTCAATGCTCAAATATTATCAGACACGCATGCACATGCACATAGTTACTAGGCCAATCGAAGTATTGTTGCTAGAGAATACCCACACGCACAAATATTTACACGTTTTAAAGTCGTTTGTTGCGTTCAATCAAATATATTTAATCAAAAAAAAAACGTCGAGGCAAAGAGAAAGAGAAATCTTAGACAATAGACGTGACGAGGAAATGCAGAACATTTATTATCAATTAAAATAATTAGATTTATTAATAAATTAATAATATTTATGAACAAGCATTTATCATTGAAATTATTTTTAGATTAAGACAAGACATTGAAGACAAAAAAAAATACATTTTTTAAACTTTATTTCGTCTCTTTTTCTTTTTGAAAATAGAACGAAAACTTCGACAATTGACCGAGATAGATTTGATTCGTTTATTAGATTGTTAAACTTGTCATTTGATTATTCCCCCCCTACTGTTTGCAAATAGGTTTTTTTCTTCTTTTTCTTCTTGAGTTTTATTTAAAAAATGTTTAGATCAAACGATTTGTAATCATTCGATGAAGTGAAGAAAAAAAAAGAGATTTTGTTTATTAAAAACAGCAAGTGGTACAAGAAATTGCACTTGATGTATGGATTTCTATGTCGACATCGATCGATGAATAAATGAGAAAACGAATTTGACGACGACAATAAATGTGCTCTATTACAAACATTCATTTAAACAACTAGAGAGTAACGAAGAGAAGAGAAAAAAAGACGAAAAAAAAATGAGGGATAAGAAAAAACGGTCGAATGAGTTCCTACAAGTGCAAATATGAAAAAAAAACGTTACTTCACTATAAAATACTTTTCAACTCGACGTTTTTTTCTCTATATCTCATAGTACTAAACGAGAACGAGTCTGTTAGTTGATTTTTTCTTTCTCCATCTCTCTCTCAGCTCGTTTTTTTCTTTATTCGATGTTAATATCTACTATTTAGTAGACGTCTTCGGGATTTTTTTTGCTCATTCTGTTCGTCATCTTCTTTTTTTTTAATTTCCTGTTCTACACATGCATCCGTTTTTGATTCATTTATATTATTTAACTAGATTGTCAACTAAAAAATCAACATTCGACTGGATCACTTGATTTAGCTGATCCAAAATCGAATAATAACGAAAATCAAATCGATTCAATGTTAACATCACCACGAGCAAATGCATCGGAGAATTTTCTTCCTAGTCATCACTTAGCTTTGATTACACAACCTGTTCTCGCTGCTCGATCAAGATCAAGAAGAAAAACAACAACAACAACAACAACATCAACAAATATTCTTGCTGAAACATCAAACAAAGACAAATTCGATTCGATGACAAACAGTCGACGAAATTCATTCAATGATTCACCACCATTAATTCTGCCGATTAATCGAGTAAAATTTCACGGGGAGAAACTCGATTTTTTATCTGTTCGATTGTTTAGATTGACACATCACAATATCAAAAGAAATCGAATTATCATCATGATTCATCGGATTCTGGTATCGATTCGTCATTTTCAACGAATTCATCTGTACAAACTCAACAATATTCGAATCAACACATTCAAATTCATCGTCCTCTAAGTGCGCTTAACGAAGATTCAAGTCAAGACGATGGTTACGTCGATGAACATCAGCTAAATCCTGTTCGTCTTCGTTTTCCTCCAGTTCCTCATCATTTTCCACGAAATCGTTCGATGGAAGATATTCTCAATAATCATTCACACGAACAACAACATCGTTCGAGTTCATTTTCCGATGAAAAACAACAACAGAAATTATCTATTCAACAAGATAAACATCTCAAGCGAATCAGTGATGGTGCTCTCATAGATTTTCATCGAAAAACAAATTCGAATAATAACAATCGAAATGAATATGTTTATCCGACAACTAATCATCATCAACAACAACAACAGCGATCATTCAATGATTTAGCCAACAAACATTCGACAAGAGGTATTTGTTTGGCTTTGAACTTTAAAAATACTTAACATTGTTCTACTGAGAGAATTTATCTTGAAAAGAAAACAAAACATGAGAAGACAAAGAAACTAGAATCCCGCTCGAGACAAAGCCGAGTAGATAAGGTGGCTGACTGCAATTCCCTAATGTGCAAGAGTTAAGACAAATAGAGTTAGCATATGAGTCACAGATATACGGTATGCGTTTTTTCTAATCGCATCGGTCAAAGTTTTACGAACGATCTCTAACAGCCATTACTTGATCTCTCTTTTTCTAAAAGACTCTGCAGTGGATAAACTTGAATTTCAACAAATTTAATTAAATCGTGTATGCATAAGGCATGTGACGTATCAATGGTCAATTAAAAATGAGCACAAATTAAATGCTCAGTAAAAAATATTTTTGCTCAGTAAATAATCATTTGTTCAGTATTCAAACCAAGATCTCGGTAAAAAAATTTACTTTTCGCATTAAAAAAATCATTTTATTGGTAAAAGAGGAATTTTGCTAAGTATCGATGTTTCACTGTTCCTATGAAACCAATTCACTACAAACTTGAGGGTGTTGAAGGTGTTTATTAGTTGAATAAAATTCTGTTGTATATAATTCTGTTATTTTAGTGAAATAAATACACTAAATTACTTAGCAAAAAGAAATTTTTTACTTAGGAAAGGTTATTAAGAATTATGTATGAAAAATACTGAGCATTGGATATAATTTACTGTGCATTTAATTGCTACCCATTAAAAATGAGTCATATATGATCATATAATGCGAAACTATAATATGTTAATCAGTCACTTGGTACATCTTATATTTCCCGAACGACTTTGAATTTCGAAAAACAGATTTCAGATTACTAGTCGTCAGATTCTGAGGATTCCGAATATATCTTTTTCTTTTCAAAATGATGGACAATTACTTAGAAAGGTTGGGATAATTGAAGTGTGACTCATGTGTCCGTAGGGAGAAGAAGAAGGGAAAGAAGAAGAAGAAGAATTTTGCTAAGCAACCAAGCTAACTGAAATCAATAAGTCGTCTTGCTTCAATAAATTGCAGTCAGTCGCCTTAAAAGTTTCATTACGGTCTGTTGTTTTTCATTTACGGTCGAATTTTAGTTTTACCGAATTCAAATGAATCAAACATGTTAGCAACTGTAAATAATCTTTCGTCAACGCAAACTCTTATTCGTAAGCCGAATCTTTCGACATTAAAACCACTGAGAAAAAAAACTAAACTAAATCTACTCGTTGAACAACAACCACCACCACTAACATCATCACGTCTCGCCGTTTACGATGAGCAAATTAATGGAACGAATAGTAGTTCAAGTACTCAAACAACACCGAGATCAACGAAACCTGTTCAAGAACAAATCAAATCGAAAACTTCAACACCAATTAGTCATTATTCAAATCAAGAACAAATCCGTGCCAATGTCAATCGATCGGTTGTCGAACGGCAACAAGCACCATCGCGTCGAGGTCTCATGCAGCAAATGATTCCATTCGATGCATCGCCATCGAAAGTCAATAATCTTCTTCTTCGACATCATATTCAACAAAATCAACCCGCCGTCATTTTCTATCCAAGTAAGAGAAAACTTTATTACGTATTTACAATTCAATATCTGTCAGAAGACAAATGAAATCAGAATTATTTATACGTTCTTCGGAAGGTTAAATAGAAATTTAACATTTGTCCTTGAACGAATAAACGAGTTCATTCTTTTGTGTTGAATTAATATTTTAACATGTCGGTTCTCTTTTAAAGGTTCGAACTCGCCGAACTTAACGGTTAATCGACAAATGAAAGTCAATCTACCGGTTTTGTCCAACGACGAAACCAACGGATATTTTTCTCCTGAAGACAAAAGAAAACAAATTAAAGAGAAAAAATTATTGAAATCCAAAGATGATTTTCAGTCGAAAGGACAAGACAAAATTAAAAGTAAATATTTCATTAAGTTCATTTTTTTCTTTTCTTTTCTATGAAAATATCCTCTCAAGGTAAAGACAATCAAGACATGTCGAAACGACAAAATTCACAAGAACAAGTTGATCTGCAAAATTCACAACAACGAACGAATTTTCTCTACGTTCAAAAGCGACAAGACAAACATTTGAAATCGAAATATGAAAATGAAAACAATTCGCCATATCGACATTCGGAATATTTTGATAATCAACAGATTTTTAAAGAGGATTTTCGACAGCAAAAAGCAAATTTCAATGGAACGAATCGATATTCGACGGGAGATTCGATTGTTTCGCAATTTGATTTCAATCAAAATCGAAAACAACCAATTAATCAAGAACAATTCGTTCAAAAAATGAAATCCAACGGTGTTGTTCTTCGAAATAAAATCTATCCGCCGAAGACCGACGCTCGGCCGAGCAAAATCTACTTTCAAAAATACGAACTCAATCCATCGAATCAGAAATTATCTCGAATTCAACCGATTGAACCAACAAAACACGAACGAGAAACAAGTCGATTGAGTTTGATTTCGAAACCGAAGATTTCCGATGATTTTCCGCGACAATCCCCAACATCTTGGTCAACTATTTCCAAACATCAAACCAGCCAACAGCAAGTACAAATCGATTTCTCTCGTTCGCCATCATCACAAAACAATTTCCAACGAGATATTTCCAATGCATCATCGAGAACCTATCGACTAAACGAACAACAACAACAACCGTCGGAGAATGATCAATCGTTTCAAACAGCATCTCATCATACGTATCCGTTTACTTTATCGTCTCAAGATGAATTAGAAAACGATGACAGATCGATTGAGACACCTGTCAACACGAATAATCCGAATCCGATCGAGATCTATCAACTATCGAATGAAAACGATTTACAAAAACAAAAATCGCCATCGCCACTCGTTCATTTATCTTCGAAACAATCGCCAATGAAAAAAGTGATTATCTCAAATGAAAAAGACGAAATCATTACGAATTACGATAGTGATGATGGATGGAGCGATGATTCAGCTGAACTTTTGTACGTCGATGAACGTTATGCTAACGAAAAATTCAATAATATTCCATCGTCACATCTAAATTCACAGAAACAACATTATCAGTATCATCTTCAACAACAAAATGTGCTTCTCCAGTAGTAATCTCCTTCAGCGTTTTTCTTTTTCTTTAATTTCTGTGCTTTTTCTCTTCTTCTTCGTTTTCAACGTGAATTTATTTATCTATAATCAGACTTCATTAAAGCTCCCCTTTTCGTTTTTTGTAATTAATCAACAAATCGAACTAAATATATATAGAATTGAAACAGTTCAAAAAATGAGTCTCAATACAGAAGTCTGCATGATTGATTTGGTTTTGTAAGATTTCATTTGAGAATAAATGCAAGTTCTCTCGGTGCTTTTCTCGTTCTATCTGGAATTCATCAAAGCAGATGGCTGAAAAGGAAAATGTCTTTTTTTGATTACTTCAACTGTGAAACCTTGAAGACAACAATAACAACAGAATTATCTTTGAGAAAAAAGAGGATTTTTTTTCGTCGACGAGATCATTTCATTTAAAAGAAGATTTCTTTGTGTTTATCTCGTTATGTTCACAGACGTGAACGTAATTTTCTTATAGATTAAATAGAAAAGTGCAAATGAGGTCACGATCGTTAGTCAACGAAGAGAACCAAAACATTGCTCTTTCTTTACTTCAAGAGGTTGGATCCGCTCATGATAATATGGCATTTGTGGACACGCTCCCATCCATACAACAAAATGAAATTTCGACAACAACAACAGAAAGAAATCTTCAAGAGAATCTTTTGATTTCATTTCAAGATATTAATTTCTATTCGAATTCAAATTCGAAAGCAAAATGTTTTCGTTGTTGGAAATCAAAACCACGAAAGCAAATTCTTTTCAATCTTACAGGAGGATTTTCATCGGGAATGAATGCTATCTTAGGTTAGTATCGATTTAATTTAAAAAACAACTCTCTCTTGTTCTCATTTTTAGGACCATCGGGTTGTGGAAAATCAACTTTATTAGATATTCTTGCCGATCGAAAAGATCGAACTAATGTTACTGGACGAATTCTTGTTAGTGGTCGACCTCGTTCGAAAAGATACAAATATTCAATTGGTTATGTTGTTCAAGAAGGTTAAACAATTCAACGAACGTTTTGATTTTTGAAAAGAGAAAATGATTCTTCATTTAGATATAATAAGTGGAACATTAACTGTTAGAGAAAATCTAATGTTCTCTGCGAATGTTCGTTTACAACGTTCGAAAACCAGCGCTGAACGTCGTAATATTGTGAATAAAATCATAGCAGATTTAAATCTTGAACGATGTGCTGATACACAAATTGGTACACGTTTCGTTCGAGGTGTTTCAGGCGGAGAAAAACGACGAGCTTGTATCGGAATGGAATTAGTTATTTCACCAAAACTATTGTTTCTAGACGAACCGACGAGCGGTTTGTTTTGTTTTTCAATTGAAAATTCAATTCGAAATGTAATTCAATGTTCGTAGGACTCGATGCATCAACTGCAGAAACGGTGATGAAATCATTGTATCACCTTTCGAGACAAGGATGTTTGTATTTCAAAAGGGATAGTTTGACAAGAGTAAATCGCATGTGAATCATTTAGGTACAATTATCTTTTCCATTCATCAGCCTCGTTATTCGATTTACAAACTATTCGATCGAATAACTTTATTATCATTTGGTCATATGATTTATTTCGGTGAACCGAAAAATCTTTTGACATATTTTTCTCATCGTGGATTCCAATGTGATGAACACGAAAATCCAATGGATTTCATTCTCGATGTTTTAATTGAATGTAATCAAAATCAAACGATTTCAATTCTGCAAAATGCATATTTACAATCGAATATGAAAACGAATATTGAACATTTAATCAACAATCAAAATCAACTGATAACAAATTCATCGAATGAAATCATTGTTCGATCGCATTTGATCGAATTTTATTATGTTTGTATTCGAACACTTCGAAATACGATTCGTGATCCGGCTATGGTCGGATCACAGATCGTTGTTTCGATTTTTCTTGCTCTTCTAACTGGACTTGTTTTCAATCAAATTCAGCCAACAGTTGAAAAAGGAATACAAAATCGTCTCGGAGTGATTTTCTTCATTGTTGTTAATCAAGTTTACAGTACAACAACTGCATTAGAACCACTCGTTCAAGAACGTGTACTTTTTATTCACGTAGGTTTATCGAAAACGAGAAAAGAAATCTGAATTTGCTATTGTTTTCCAAAGGAAAATGCGAGTGGTTTTTATCGAATATCGACATATTTTCTCGCGAAATTGATTTGTGATATTATTCCAATGCGATTAATTCCGTCGATTATATTTTGTTTGATAACATATTTTATGATTGGATTTCAATTGTTGGTCGATCGATTTTTTATTTATCTTCTAACGATTTTTCTCAGTACAATATTCGGTTCAGCGATTTGTTTTCTCATTGCGTCATCAATTCCAATTTTTGGTAACAAAAAATACTTTTCTTTTTCTCAATTAATTATTCATTGACTGATTTCAGTCGTTGCATTGATCGTCGTTGTGTTTATCTTCGTTGTTATGATGGTTTTCAGTGGATTTTTAGTTGATTTACAAAGTATTGGCGCATATCTTCGATGGATTCAATGGATTAGTGCATTTCGTTACGCAACGAATTTAATAACAATAAATGAATTTAAAGATTTGAAATTTTGTGCAACAAATAATTCACAAATTTGTCCAATAACTGGTGAACAAATTCTGAATGAACGTGATATTCCCTATGAAACTCATTGGGATTTGTGGCAAAATTTTCTCGCTTTAGTTGTGATGAGTTCAGCTTTTTTGATTCTTACATTTATTCAATTATTAACAATGAAAAAAGTCAAATAAAATTCGAATTTTATTTCCAACATACGTAAATGGCTAATAGGACAACCAAAGAGATTAATAAAATGATTATCATTTGTTCTTATTGATAACGAGATTTTTGTTTATAATCAGATACGTTTTGTTGAGAAGCACTCAATTCTCATTCATGATTGATCTAGATAAAAAAAAAACTTGTCAGTTCAAATAAATATTTATTTTCATACGTACTCTTGATACTTCGCTTTGTCTGAATAACTGCTTGTTTAATATAGCCCAGGGCGATCAATACGGTCGTCGTGACGGTAAAAAACGGTAGCGTATATGGCCATTTTACGCAGTTTACAGCCGTATTTTATCGTAAATGATTATAAATGAACTACCGTGCCCAAGTCTCGAATAATACTATTTATATAGTCTGGTTCTTTTTAGTTTCTATTCTCGCTCCCACTTTCTATTTTTAAGAATTTTGAGTTTAAATAACTTGTGAAATGTCAAGAATATTCAACCAGTTGTCGAAACGGATCCAAAAAATAAATGAAACTCTGTACAAAGTCAAGGAGAAAGTAAACATTTGTATTTGAATGTTGATGCATTTGATATTCGTTTCTAACTTAATTATATATTTCGAATTGAAAGACATACAGATTCATTATATTATTCAATTAAAAAATTTCCATTTCGATAGTTAATAACAAAACATACTTGTGCGAAGAAATGATCTGTAGAAATATTTTATTTGAATGTAACAACTGTTTGTTTAATGATCTGTTTAAATTGATATAAAAGGCACTGCTTCACAAGTAACAATCATTCCTTTTCATCATGAAATTTCTCGATTATTCGACGATAATTTGCAGTTTCTTGATTTTATTCTTGTTCATCGATTACTGTCAAAGTTCGGCTGAAGAAGAAGAAGAAGATATTTCCCATTTGCAAGGAAAATTTGATCAAGATTTGAACATTATCTTCTCTCGTATGGGTTTATTAGAACGTTTAGTGAATCGTAAATAAACTCATCTGTTTATAATTACATTGTTTTTGCTTATTTAAAGAATAAATAACAAAAAAGAAGAAAAGTCTTTCTCCAAAGTTTTATTTGTTTTGTTTTTTGGCCTCATAACAGAAAAGATTGACAAAAAATAAATTTTATGAAATCGCACAAAGAACGAGCAAGAAAAAAGAAACTATCCGCCGGTGTGAACGAAAGAACAGAAATACATGTTTACGCAACAAACAAAAACATACATCGATTGATTTGTTTTTCTTTTATCGATATAATCTCGCGTATCTTTCCAATTCATCTTCGATTGTCGATGGTTGAGTATCGTTTTGCGTGAGAATTTGATAGAATTGTTGTTGTTGTTGTTGAGTAACAATTTCCACAAGACCATTTTTCGTTGTTCGAGGAATTTCATTCAATGATTGACTTAACCATTGAGAGAACTTCTCCGGCATAAACGATTTCACATCGGCGATAAATTCCGATATTGATAAACGAATTGCCGATGGGACACGATCGATTAGAATTGCTCGAATTAAGCCCGTCAAAAGATTAGGAAAATATTTCTCACAGAAACTCATGGCTAATTGTTGAATTTCAGCTGCATTTTGAAGATGTTTGTCTTTCTTTGAATTTGTTGTTAATTTAGCTAAAGTTTGAACGAATGCAATCATACTTGCGCTTGCATCTCGATGTTCTAAATTACAATTCGATACGATTTGCTCGATGATTCGATCGATTTGGCTGCTTTGTAAATATTCGTATGAACAACGTTGAAGTAATCGCGATGATAAACGATAGAAATCATCGACAAGATCAGGATTTTGTTGAAAACCATTGGGATTTGTCAAAATTGAAAATGTTTTTTGAGTTAAATGTTCACTCATTGAAATAATTGCTCCTTTTAAATCTCGATCATTTCCGTATTCATCAACAAATACCGAGATTAAATACAAAAAACACGAATGTGCAACTTCATCGTAACTCGTTATGATCTAATCGAAAGAAAAAACCGAGAATAAAAGAGAATTTGAGAGAGATTTTCAATGAACAAACAAGAGTAACAATCGGTTGAAAGAATGTTTTCGCATAGGAAGACATCGATCGAATGAGAAAACGAATTGTTCGCGACCAACATTCGCTTAATTTCGATGATGAACGATATCGAACAATGATCAATTCAATGTATGGATACAACTAAATTCACAATTTGTCGAAATTAAAATCATCAAAATTGGTTTTACTTTGTGAACAAGATTTACACAGAATTCAGCTTCGATATTTATCGATTTTAAATCAAAACTTCTGTTCGATGAAAAAAAACAAAAGCAAATAGATTTGTGATGGTTGAATTCGAAATTCTCACCGAAAGATCGCGGTTAGACAGTCGAGTCGTTTGACAATCGAACTGAAATTTGAGTCCGATTGAACCGAAAGAATCTAAATCAACGAGAAGAAATCGTTTTCGAATTCTATTCAATCGCAAACGAGAAAAACCTGAGTTAAACAATGAATTTGTTGGTCGAAAAGTATTTGCAAATATTTTTGAATATCATCTTTCGATGTCAAACGAGAAATTAATTTCGATGACGCTGAAAAAGCAAAAAAAACTAAGAATTTTATTTGATTTCGAAAGTCAAACCTTTGAGAAGACATTGTGCTGATGGTGAACCATTTTCTGTTTGATCTAACCAAATCGTTGCTTGAATAATCTGCTCGAGATCATTGACAAGCTGCTTTTTACATTGTTGGCAAATCGTAAGAATCGCATTTGCTGAAACTAAACGTAAATCTTTGTCCGATAGTAACGAAAGTAAATAGCCGAGAACGGATTCTAAATGAATTCAATTGACGAGACGAACTTTTTTGTGTTGAATTTGAATTACTCAGATATTTTTGATCGTTCTTCGAAATCCATTCGTTCAGTTCGGCTAACAATCGAACGCCCGTATATTTCAGCGCTGTATGAACAATTCCGATCTCAGTCGGCGTTGAAACAAGAAGTTGAATTAAATTAGGAACATATTTCTCTTCATCCAATGGCAAATATGAAGCAACACAACTCATTATATACAATGGAGCTTCACTTTCTTCCCAAGATAAAGATATCGACTTCTCTAATTTCTCAAACATCTAAATTCAATCAAAATGAAAAACAACGATTTCTTCAAAACATTGTTTTGTTTTTTACATGTCGAAAACAATTCAAAGCACCGGTGATGAATATCGTATCTTTAATAAGACATTCGACACGATAACGAAACTCAGCTAAATCACTATTCGATGGTTTCGATGTTTTTTCGTCGGTTTCAGGCGGCACGCCCAACTAAAATGTCAAACAAAAACCACATTTCCTTGCTGAATTTCGCAAAATAAAAGGATTTTTACATGATCTGAATCAAGTTTACATTGTCCACAGAGAATATCGAGAACTTTTTCTAAATATGGTTTCACTTTGTCAATCAAACGATCGTCATTAAACGATTGAAGTAATTCAGAAAGACGATACCACGTATAAAATGTCGATTGAACAATCTGAACAAAAAACAAATTCAATTTTTCATTTTCATCGTCCGATTTACTTCGTAATCCGTATGTTCCAATGGATAAATGATTAAATGAAGACAAGTTAAATCACTTAGCTCGGATTGACGACCATCGACGAGACAATCGGCAATCGATTCGATTAAATTTGTAAAAATTCGCGTATAATTCTGTGCTCTTTTGTTAGAAAATCAAAAAAATCATTTCAACTGAAAGTTTTCAAACGAACTTATCAGAATTTTCGTCTTTAACTGATTGAAAATATGGTTTGACAAAATGTTCGTTGATTTCTTTTTTTAAATGAACAATTAACGACCAATATTTTTGATATTCCTATAACGAATCACCAGTCAAAATAATTTGTTTTGTTGTTCGATTTCTTGACCTACTTCACAGATTTCCAAGATATTACATAAACAATCACACGCACTTCTATGTACTTCATTCGAACAATGTGAAGATTTCTATGAAAAGCAAAAGATGAAGAGCATCGGCAAGTGAAGAATTTACGAGAATATCTAAAAGACTGTTGACTAATGGCGATGAAAGAAGAAGAGAATCGCTAAATGCTTCGATTTGTATCCACGATGCGAAACATTTGAGAATGCCGATGAATAATGTTTCGTCAGGCGTTTGATTGACATGAAGAATCAAGATCTTTTTCAATAAAACAAAAAATCAATAATTCCGTTAGTTTTCAATTCGAACAACAAACGAGAATATCGTGAATTTGTTTGCCGTAGTTCGAATATTTTTCACGGCAAAATCGACGACGATTTTCTCCGATTCGAATTGTCGATGTGTTCACCTAATCAAACTGATTTTTAACCATTTCGAATTCACAAAAAGTACACGAACTTCTTCAGGCAATGCTGTCAAAAATTCGAGTAATGTCAAAAGATGTTCATTCGATGTTTGCAATCTAAATTGTACACACTGGAGAATTTCTCTTTTTTCTTTGCTCAATACTTTTCTACAACGTCTTCAACTGGTTTTTCCCAACCAACGTATTGAAGAGCTAAATCAGCTGTTGCCACGGCTAACTGGAAATAATCAAACAACAGATTTGATGGAATTCATTTGTGGAATCAACTCACTTGGACTCGTACTGTGTTATTTCGAGTGAGTTCAGCTCGAGCGAGATGATCGAGTAAAGAATCACACAGCGGCTAAAATATTCGATAAGAATGCAAGTCGAATATTCGATTTGAAAGATACTTTGCAATGTTCAACTGGTAATTCATCGAAATTATGTTGAATCTGAAGAGAAAAATAAATTCTTATTCGAATACTCAAGCGTTTATTTTTTTTTTACTTTATGTCGAAGGATTTGAGCTGAAAGACAAGTCACTTCCAAGTTTTGATTCATCCGTATTAATTGATCAGCCAATGACCATGCATAGAGCTACAAACACCGATAGATTCACGTTTTTTTTTGTTGTTGTTGTTGTCAAATCAAACAAGTTTACCGATGATTGAACACTAAGTAACCATTCTGAGGCGAATTTCTTTCGTGTTGCATCTTGATCGTGGTAAAGTGTTTGAACAGCACGAACAAAATTATCCGGTGTTACTTCAATTGATGAAGTCATGTTGATTATCGTGGACTTATTCGGATGTTTCTATGTTAATATCAAAGAAAAAAATCAATCAATCTAAATAAATCAAAAGTTTCCTTTCCAAGTTTTGTGAGATTTTCGAAAGACAATATATTTTCCTTTTTTTTATTTGATGGATAAATGATTTGTTCACGTTATTCGACCAATCTGATCACGGGCAAAAAAACGTCGAAATATTTCATTTGCATTTTCAGACAAATTCATCATTGAACTTGAAAATATCAATTTAAAATAAATAATTTCCAAAGAAACAGATTATTTTCATTAGAAGTCAACAGAACTAAACGAAACATTCGAAAAGAAGGAGAACAACGCTACTATCAACGTCGATCAAAAGCCAACTCCTTCATACAGACAATCTTATCACAATGAATAGGAAGAGCTTAAGTTTCAATATTTGCTCTTTATCGACTTTCATACGTTTTAAATTGAGTTAAGACTTTGGTAAATATGAAACATTCGTCATTTTCTGTAGATGTCTTGGAATGGAATTCTTCGTCTGATTTTCTATTGAGAGAAAAACTTTCCAACCTAAATAAGTTTATCATTCTTTTTCTTAGTCATAGCAACAGCTAATATTTGTGCTTCACCGATGAAACAAAAGATAAAATCGTCAATATTTTTACTCGTATCATCAAGTTATTTGTAATTATTCATTGTAGATTGATGAATAACGATGATAGTATTTGATTAAACGTCATGTTTATTTGTTTTTGTCATAGGAAAAATAAACTTTCAAGTGTTGTTCGCTTCTGACGCGAGAATTTCTTGTTTTCTTTTAGCATAAACTAAATAAAAAATACAAGACGTGCCGACACTATCAACTATTGGTAGGCAATATTGCGTCGAAAATTTTGTATGATTAGAAGAACGAAAGAAAAAAGAGAGAAATTATTCAGATTTTTTCGTTCTATTTTGAGAAGGCCGTTTGAGTGTTGTGCGGTATAATTACTCGTTTTTTTCTTCTCATTTTCTATTAAAGAATGGGGCCTCATTCATCCAAACATAATGATTATCAAGTGAATAAATCTTCGAAATCAGTATCACCGTCGAATGCCGTGCAACAGCAAGCGAATCGTCAAAACAATCTGTCTGAACTCGCTGTCATCACAGTTATTTTCAATCCAGTCAAATATCGATCACGTTATGAGCATTATCATCGATTTGCAGCTCATATGGCGCAGTCAGGCGTTCAATTGTATACTGTCGAATGTATTTTTGAATCGGCTGAGAAATTTGGATTGCCAAGACAAGATTTCGAAATCACACAACCGAGAAATCCGAATCATATTCAACTTCGAGCTCCGAATATAATGTGGATCAAAGAAAATCTTATCAATATAGCTGTCATGCGTTTACCAAAATATATAAACTATGTTGCATGGATTGATGGTGACATTGAATTTGAAGTATGTACTCGAAAAACACAAACAAACAAACTGAATTCTAACAGTTTTTTTTCTCTTAGCGTTCTGATTGGGTACAATTAACTATAAATGAATTACAACGCTATCCGATTGTTCAACTATTTGAATTGTCATATTTTCTTGGTCCAGGAGGCAAAAAAGATATTCTACGTCGAGATTATTCATTTGGTTATTCGATTCGACATAATAAACCAATCGATCCAAAGAATTATGACCAATGGTATGCTCATCCAGGTTATGCATGGGCAATGCGACGTTCAGCTTTTGTTGAAATTGGTGGTTTACCTGATTTTTGTATTATTGGCTCAGGTGATTTACATTTTG
>ERZ781398.631-NODE-631-length-40023-cov-4.866393_pt1 | contig 40023 bp, 40 predicted proteins | sample MGYA00433077_ERZ781398 | MGnify/ENA primary metagenome ERZ781398 (study PRJEB29847, sample SAMN06458254) | wastewater metagenome | isolation source: Wastewater bioreactor | place: South Africa: Cape Town | study: EMG produced TPA metagenomics assembly of the... | reverse complement strand
CCCTAAAGCGCCGCCGCATTAGCGAAAGGGTGCGCGTTGGTCGAGTTACTTCCATTGTCCGAAATCGAACCGCAGGCAGTCGAGGCGCTCCTCGACGCCGCTTTCGGATCGGACCGCTTTGGACGAACCGCCTATCGCATCCGCGAGGGCATGGATGCGGTCCCCTGCCTCAGCTTCGCCGCTGTCGAGGATGGCGCGCTGGTCGGCACGATCCAGTGCTGGCCGGTCGCGCATCGCGATGCGCAGGGGACGGCAACGCCGCTGGTGATGGTCGGCCCGGTTGCGGTGCGCCCCGATGTTCAGCGCGGCGGCCACGGCCGCGCGCTGATGGACCGCATGCTCGAATCGGCGCGGACGATGGCCGACGGTGCGCTGATGATGATCGGCGATCCCGAATATTATGGCCGCTTCTTCGGCTTCACCGCGGACGCGACGGGGGCGTGGGACTTGCCTGGCCCCTATGAAAAGCACCGCCTGCTCGCGCTCGCCGTCAACGGTCACGATTTGCCTGTCGCGGCGGGGATGATCGGCCCGCGCTGACAGATCGCTTCAGGCGACCCCGTGATACCACCACACGCCGCCGCGATCCTCCTTGCGCACGCGGCCTTCGACCTCGAGCCGCTTGAGATGCGCCAGCGCTTCGCCGGTCGCCAGATTCTGGTTGTGGGCGCCGATCGGGCGGTTGAACAGTAGCGGGAAGGTGTCGACCGCGCGCATCGGGGTTTCGGCGACCGCTTCGGCAACCTTGTAGAGCCGCATGCGGTGTTCGTCGCGGAGCGCCATCAGGCGGACGTGCAGCCCGCGAAAGGGCTCGCCATGCGCGGGACAGGTCACGACGTCGGCGGGAACGGTCGCGAGCAGCTTGTCGATCGAGGCGAGCCATTCGCCCAGCGGATCGGCATCGGGTTCGGTGATGTTGACCGACACGTTCGAGCTGATCCGCGGCAGTACCTGATCGCCCGAGACCAGCACGCCTTCGCGCTCGTTCCACAGGCACGCATGTTCGGGGCTGTGGCCTGACCCGGTGACGACGCGCCACATGTGTTTACCGAAATCGATCCGGTCGCCGTCGGCGATGCGGACATAGCTGCGCGGCAGTGCGAAGATCATGCGCTGAAACATGTTCCAGCCGCCCGCGCGCTGGCGCTCGATCGCCTCGTCGTCCCATCCCGCGGCGCGCGACTGGGCCAGCACCTCGTCGGGTGCGACGTCGGACGAATCGGCGACGATGGCGCGCGCGGTGAGCATTTCGCCGCGCGTCATCCACAGCTTCACCTGCTGTTTCTTCGCGATCCAGCCGGCAAGGCCGATATGATCGGGGTGCAGATGCGTGCCGAAAACGCGCGTGATGCGCGTGTCTGCGAGCGGCCCGGCATAGAGCGCTTTCCAGGCGTCCGAGCAGATGGTCAGGCAAATGCCCGTATCGACCACCGCCACCCCGTCGGAGCCGTCGGGGGCAGCGTCGTCGAGCAGCCAGCTGTTGATGTGGCCGAGCGAACCCGGCATCGGGATGCGCGCCCAGCTGATGCCGTCGGCGATGCGGATCGTTTCGCCCATCCCCGGTGCGGCGTCGCCCCAAGGATAGGTCAATCCGGCGTGGCTCGTCGCGGTGAAGCTGTCGTCCTGGGTCAGCGACGCGTCCGGCGAACCGCTGGCCGCCGGAATATCATCCTCGTCGCCGCCGACCGCCATGCGTCAGGCTTCGTCGTCCGAATGATCCTCTGCCGCGCGTGCTTCGGCGGCGGCGCTGCGCTCGGCGCGCAGTTCCTCGAGCAGCGCCTCACGGTCGCCTTCGAAGCGGCTGTCTTCGGGGGCCTTGATCCCCGCCTTTTTCGCGGCCTTCGCGACGATCGCGTCGAGTTCGCGCTGCGAGCAGAGACCGAGCGTCACCGGATCCTTGGGTACGATGTTCGCGCTGTTCCAGTGGCTGCGATCGCGGATCGCGCCGATGGTGTTGCGCGTCGTGCCGATCAGCTTGCCGATCGCGCCGTCCGACACTTCGGGATGGTTCTTCAGGATCCAGGCGATGCCGTCGGGCTTGTCCTGACGCTTGCTGACCGGCGTGTAGCGCGGGCCGCGGGTGCGGCGGATCGTGTCCTGCGCCTGCTTCGTCATCTTGAGCTTGTAGTTCGGGTCGTTCTGGCCCTTTTCAATCTCTTCCATCGACAGTTCGTGGGCGCGAACCGGATCGCGGCCGGTATATTTGGTCGCCGCGGTCTCGTCGGCGATCGCCTGCACTTCCAGGATATGGATGCCGCAATAATCGGCGATCTGAGCAAAGGTCAGGCCGGTGTTGTCGACCAGCCAGGCGGCGGTCGCATGCGGCATCAGCGGGGTGGCATCGGCATTGGCCATGACTGCTTCTCCAAAAGCGGAAATAATAAGGGCCGCCCCTCGCGGGGCGGCCGGACATTGGCCGCGGCTTTATACGCCTTTGCCGATGGCGGCAAGCCCCGGCGATTCGGCGGCGTTTGCGGCAATATTGTTTCAAGCCGCCCGGCGATGTGCCGCTTGGCTATTTCAAAAGGAACGCCAGCATCCCGATCAGGCCTTTCGCCTCTGTCGAGCCGGCCGGTACGGGCGGCAGATAAGCACGGCAGTCGAGACAGGCGGCCTGCACCGATCCGCTGCTCGTCAGCATCTGCATATCCTGCACCAGCCGGCGCTCGGCGAGGGTGCGGTTCATTGCCGCGATGCCGAACCAGCCGCGCGGCGCGAGTGCGGTTTCATCCTGCTCGGCGCCGGTCCAGGCGGCGAGCATCTTCGACCATTCGCTCGGCTCTTCCTCGAAATATTGGGCGTGGAAGGCGCCATCGACCTTGGCAAGCTTCGCCGCGGCTGCGAGCGCGTCGGGCAGCCCGCCGAACTGGTCGACCAGCCCGATCTGACGCGCGGTGCCGCCGGCCCAGACGCGGCCCTCGGCGATCGCCTCGATCTTTTCGATGGGCTGTTTGCGGCTCTTGGCGACGAGGCCGGTGAAGCGGGCATAGACGTCCTCGACCCCCGCCTGCGCGAGCTGGTTGAACTCTTCGTTGACGCCGCCGAGGATGTCGGGCTGTCCCGACAGCGGGGTGGTGCGGATGCCATCGGTGGTGACGCCGATCTTGGCAAGCGTCTTGTCGAAGCTCGGCAGGATGCCGAACACGCCGATCGAGCCGGTGATCGTCTCGGGCTCGGCAAAGATGCGGTCGGCGGGGGTAGAAACCCAATAGCCGCCCGAGGCCGCAACATTCGCCATCGAGACGACGATCGGCAGCTTCTTCGCCTTGGCGACAAGCAGCGCCTGGCGGATCTGTTCGGACGCCAGCACCGATCCGCCGGGCGAATCGACGCGCAGCACGATCGCCTTGACCCCGTCGTCCGATGCGGCGTCGAGGATATGTTCGGCGATAGTATCGCCGCCGGCGCTGCCGGGGCGCGCCTTGCCGTCGACGATGGTGCCGACGACAGGGACGACCGCGATAGCGGCGCCCTTGGCTTCGGGCGGGTTGGCGGCGACCCAGTTTTTGAGCGGGATCGCATTATAGGCCCAAGGCTGGCTGTCGTCGGGCGCGCCGGCGATTTCGGCGACGCGCTCGCCAAATGCGAGCCGGCCGCCGATCTTGTCGACCAGTCCGGCGTCGAGCGACGCCTTGCTGAGATCATTGTTCGCGGCCTTCACCACCGCGGCCGGCGTGGCCAGCACCGCGTCGAGCTTCGCCTGCGGCCGCGCCTTCTTCACTTCGGCGAGCCACGTGTCCCACAGCACTGAGGCATAGGCCAGATTGGCCTCCTTCGCCTCGGGCGACTGGTCGCTGCGCAGATAGGGTTCGACCGCGCTCTTGAAAGTGCCGACGCGATAGATGTTCGCGGTGATTCCGAGCCGGTCCATCAGCCCCTTGTAATAGAGGCGCGAACCGCCGGGTCCGGCGACGGCGACGCCGCCGATGCTGTCGGTCCATATTTCGCTCGCATGCGCGGCGAGCTGATAACTGTCGGTGGTATAGGCAGTGGCGAAGGCGAGCACGGGCTTCTTGGCCGCCCGCACCTTGTCGACCGCAGCGCCGACTTCGGCAAGCGACACCTGTCCGCCGCCGACGAAGCGGTCGAGGTCGAGAACGACGGCGCTGACGCGGTCGTCCTTCGCCGCGGTTTCGATAGCGCGGACGACGTCGCGGGTGCGATATTCCTTCATCCGATCGCCGCCCGACACGGCGGCAAAGGGATCGACCTCGGCCGGTTGTTCGCTCAGCACGCCGTCGAGTTCGACGACGAGCGCGCCCTTGCTGACGGGCAGCGACGCATTGGGACGGCCGGAGAGCAGCGCGAACAGCCCGACGAAAAAGAGCAGGAGGAACAGGAGCGCGAGCCCGTCCTTGATCGCGACGAGCAGGTTCCAAACCTTGCGCGGAAAGCTGGTGCCGCCGCGCGGCCGGTCGTCGCCCGGCAGCGGGCGGCGCACCGGAATGGCCCAGGGGCCGGCGGAATCGGGGGTCTGGGGCGGCGTGGCGCTGGTGTCGGTCATGCCCCCGTGCCTAATCCGCCCGCCCGCCCTTGGCAATCCACGCTTCGACGGGCGTCCGGCGAAGCCCCACGGGCGACGTCAGAGCCAGCCCTGTTCGCGGTACCAGCGCACCGTTTCAGCGAGCGCCTCATCGGTGGCGAGCGCGGGCTGCCACAGCGCTGCTGGCGGCTGGGTCCCGGCGGTCGCAACCCAGTCGGGATGCGCGATATAGGCGGCGCGGTCGGGCGTCAGCTTGGCGCGATCGCGGCGGACGAGGCGGTCGAGATGCCCGCCGGCCTTGAGCACCGCCGCCGGCACCGACAGCGCCGGAACGCGCGGCCGCCCGACAGCGCGGCCGATCGCCCGGGCGAATTCGCGGTGCGTCCAGCCGCCCGCCTGGCCATCGTCGGGTTCGTAAATCCGACCGACGGTGTCGTCACGATCGGCTGTCACCGCCAGCAGCAGGCGCGCCAGTTCGTCGACATAGATCGCCGACATCCGCCCTGGCGGGGGGAGCAGCGCGATGCCGCGGCCCACCATGCGGAACAGGTCGAGCATGTCGGTATCGCCGGGGCCGAAGACGGCGGGCGGCCGGACGATGGTCCAGTCGAGCGCGCTTTCCATCACCACGGCTTCGGCGCGTTCCTTCGACCAGCCATAGTTCGACAGCGCCGGCTCGCGCGCGGCGAGCGACGAGACATGGACGAAGCGCGCCACCCCCGCGTTGCGGGCGGCCGCAACCACATTGGCGGTCGCGGTGGCATTGCCCGCCTCGAACGCGGCGCGCGTCGGCACGTTGACGACGCCGGCGATGTGCAGCACCGCATCGGCGCCCGCGATCATTGCGGCCAGGCTGTCGGGCCGGTCGAGCGCGCCGTCGATCCAGGTCACGCCATCGCGCGGCTCTTGCGGCCGCCGCGTCAGCGCGCGCACCTGCCAGCCGGCGGCGACCGCCCGCTGCAATGTCGCACCGCCGACGAAGCCGGTCGCGCCGGTCATGGCCAGAATGGGCGGTTGGTCCGGCGCCGTCACAACAGGACCAGATGGTCGCGGTGGACGATTGCGGCGCGCGGCGCATAGCCGAGCGCGGCCTCCTGGGCATCGCGGCCGAGGCCGAGGATCGCCTGCGCATCGGCGGCGGTATATTCCGACAGTCCGCGCGCGATCGTGCGCCCGTCGGGACCGGCGATGTCGAGGATATCGCCGCGTGCAAAGTCACCCGAGGCGCCGGTGACGCCGGCGGCGAGCAGGCTGGCGCCGCCGGCAAGCGCGCGCACCGCCCCGGCGTCGATCGTCAGTCGTCCCTTGGCGGTGAGCCCGCCCGCGAGCCATGCCTTGCGCGCGCTTGCGCCGCGTTCGGCCGTAAAGAGCGTGTGGCGTGCGTCGGCGGACAAGGGGCGTTCGATCCGTCCCGACGCGATGGCGAGGCTCGCGCCCGCCGAATTGGCGATCCGCGCCGCCGCGATCTTCGACACCATGCCGCCCGACCCCATGCCCGAGGCCGATCCGGTGTCGGCCATCGCCTCGATCGCGGCGTCGATGCGGTCGACGCGCGCGATATGCGTCGCGCCGGGCTGCGCCGGGTTACGATCATAAAGGCCGTCGATGTCGGAGAGCAGGACGACGCCGGCCGCGCCCGCCGCCTGTGCGACGCGCGCCGCGAGCCGGTCGTTGTCACCGAAGCGAATTTCCTCGGTCGCGACGCTGTCATTCTCGTTGATGATCGGAACGACGCCCAGGGTGAGCAAGCGGTCCAGCGTCGCGGCGGCGTTGAGGTAACGGCGGCGATGTTCGAGATCGTCCAGCGTGACGAGGATCTGCGCTGCGGTCAGCCCTTCGGCGCCCAACACCTCGGCCCAGACCTGCGACAGTGCAATTTGTCCGGTCGCTGCCGCCGCCTGCGCATCCTCGAGGCTGGCGCGGCCGCCCTTGGCAAGGCCGAGCCGGCGAGCGCCGAGCGCAATCGCTCCCGACGACACCACGGCAACCTGCTGGCCGGCGCGGCAGCGCGCCGCGATGTCGGCGGCGATCCCGGTCAGCCAGTCGCGCCGTACCGCGCCGCCTTCATCGACGAGCAACGCCGATCCGATCTTGACGATCAGCCGCGGGCAGGAGGCAGGCGCGAACAACATGCGCGCCCGATAGCGCGCCGATGCCTGCGCGCCAATGAAATTAGACTAGCGCTTGCCGCCGAAGGTGTAGCTCAGCGCGATCCCGAATGCCGGCTGGTTGCGTGACCCGAAGGCGCGGGTGACGGGTGAGTCGGCGGCATCGCCGACGAGGCGGTCATAGCGGGCAAAGGCCGCGACGCCCCAATTGCGCGTCAGCTGGCGCATATAGCCTGCGGTGACGCCGACCGATTGCACGCCGCCCTTGGGATCATAGGCGGGCAGGCCCGAGGCGGCGACATCGGCGGGCGCGACGCCGAAATAGGCGCGGCTATATTTGCTGTCGCCGAGCGAGACGGCCCGATCGAAAACAGCCAGTCGTCACCCTGGCGCGCGACATAATCGGCGCCGACATCGCCGACCCAGCCGCCATGACCGCCGAGGCCCTTGCGCGCTTCGACCCGCACGCGCAGCGCCGGAGTTAGCCAGGCTTGGGCGAAGGCGCCCGCTTCGACCGTCAGTCCGACCTTGGGCAGGTTGCCGCCGACGGCTTCGGGCTTGCGCTTGCGGATTATGCTGGCGGTCGGGCCGAAGTCGAATTTCTTGTCGTCGACAAGGTCGAAGCCAAAGCTTTGGTCGGGGGCTTCGAAGGTGAAATCCTCGCCGGGCTTGGCGCGCGAGAGGTCGACGAAGGGGCCGACGACGAGCTTTTTCGATCCGGGGGTTTCGGGCCAGAATTGCGGCCCGGCGAAGACGCGGGTGCGCTTGCCGGTCGTTTCGCCTTCGTCCTGCGCGGCGGCCGGGACGGCGGTGAGCGCCGTGGCCGCGGCCAGGCAGAGCGAGAGAGGCGCGCGCAGGGCGCGGGACGCGTGGGGAGGCATGACGAACTCCTTGTTGTTCCGCGATCAAATGCCCCGCGGGCGCGTTTCGTTCCGCGCCGGCCGCCGCGCCGTCAAAGCGGCGACCAAGCGCCTTCGTCGTCGCCGTCGTCGCGATGGTCGGCCGCGGGCGCAACCGGGCCGATGGCTTCGAGCAATTTGTCGAGAACCGCGCCGACGCCTTCGCCGCTGGCGCCCGACAGCGCCATGACCGGATAGCCGCTTGCTTCTTCAAGCTCGGCCTTGAGCGCGGCGATCAATTCCTCGTCGAGCGTATCGACCTTGTTGAGCGCGACGACGACCGGCTTGTCGGTCAACCCCGCGCCATAGGCGTCGAGTTCGTCGCGCACGATGTGATAGCTGGTCGCGACATCGGCATCATTGGCATCGACCAGATGCAGCAGCACGCGGCAGCGTTCGATATGCCCCAGAAAGCGGTCGCCGATCCCCGCGCCATCGGCCGCACCTTCGATCAGGCCGGGAATATCGGCGATGACGAATTCGCGCCCCTTGTGGCTGACGACGCCGAGTTGCGGCCGCGTCGTCGTAAAGGCATAGGCGCCGACCTTGGCCTGCGCGTTGGAGACGGCGTTGATGAAGGTGGACTTGCCGGCATTGGGCAGCCCGACCAGACCCGCATCGGCGAGCAGCTTCAAGCGCAGCCACACCCACATTTCCTCGCCCGGCCAGCCGGGGCCGTGCTGACGCGGCGCGCGATTGGTCGAGCTTTTGTAGCTCGCATTGCCGCGCCCGCCGTCGCCGCCGCGCAGAAAGACGATGCGCTCGCCCTCCTTGGTCAGATCGGCGAGCAGGCTGCGATCTTCGTCATCGGCCAGGATCTGCGTGCCGATCGGCACCTGGATGACCAGATCGTCGCCGCCCGCGCCGGTGCGATCGCGGCCGGCGCCGGGGGTGCCGCGGCGGGCCTTGAAATGCTGGGTATAGCGAAAGTCGATCAGCGTGTTGAGCCCGCTCACCGCCTCGAACACGATGTCGCCGCCCTTGCCGCCGTTGCCGCCGTCGGGACCGCCATATTCGATATATTTCTCACGGCGAAACGAAACGGCGCCGGGGCCGCCGTCGCCGGACTTCACGAAAATCTTTGCCTGATCGAGGAAATGCATCGGCGCTCTTTAGGGCGAAGGGGCGCATTTGGCTAGGTCGCGATGGCGTCGCTCAACATGCCGCTGCCTTTGCCGCGCGCCGCGATATTATCCGGCCTATCGCGACGCCCAATAATCGAACGCGATCTGTTGCTGTTCGCGGATGAAACGCGTCGCGGCGGCACCTTCCCACGGGCCGTCGTAGCCGAGCAACAGCGCAGTGCCGCCGACCCACCAGCCCTGACCGGGCAGCCGGTCGCTCTCGCGCACCACAAGCACGGCGAGATCGGGTTCGCCATCGAGCGCGCACAGCCGGTCGACCTCGCCCAGCGTCTTGCACAGCGCGCGCATCTTGGGCCGCGTGAAGCGGAAACCCAGGTCGCCGAGTATTTCCGAATAGCTGACGCTGCGCCCCTCTCGCGCCGCGGCGGTCAGGATCGCGCGAATGCGCGGCGCGTCGCCGAGCGCGCTCGCATCGGCGGCGGCCGTCTCTGCGCCTAGCCCCTGGTCTTTGGCGGCCATGGCACAAAGCCCGAGGTGCGCTGGACATAGTCGGCATAGCCGGGGCGTGTCTTGTGCAGGCCCTTTTCGAGCAGCGCCTTGCCCGACCAGCGCGTCAGGGTGAAGGTCAGGAAGATGGGACCGATAACGCTCGCGACGGCGGCCCACAGCCCGATGTCGGCAGCGATCAGCCAGATGCCCCACCAGGTCAGCGCATCGCCGAAATAATTGGGGTGCCGCGTATACCGCCACAGGCCGGTGTCGAGCACCTTGCCCTTGTTCGCCGGATTCGTGCGAAAGGCATCGAGCTGCGCGTCGCCGATGCTTTCGAAAGCGATGCCGGTGAGCGCCGCGGCAACGCCCGCCCAGCCGATGACGCCCAGCGCCGGCACCGGATCGGCCACGCTGGCCCATATGCCGATCTGCGCGGGGAGGCAGGTGAGGAACAGGAGCGGCGCCTGCGTCAGAAAGACGGTCAGAAGCGCCGTCTGCGCCCAGCTCCAGCCGCGGCGTTCCATCGTCCGCGCCATGATCCGTGTGTAGCGTGGGTCTTCGCCATGCGCGCGCCAGCGCACGAAGAGATGGATCGACAGGCGCAGTCCCCACAGGGCCGTGAGCGCGAGGATCGCCGCCGCGTGCACGCCTTCGATTCCGACCTGCGCCGCGCTTGCGAGTGCCAGCAGCACCATGCCGAAAGCCCAGAAGGCATCGATGAACGAGACGTCGCGGATCGCCACCGCGATACCCCAGAGGATGAGGATCGCCGCGATCAGTGCCGCGAAATTGATCGCCAGAAGCGTCACTATGTCGGTCATCGGCCCGGTCCCTCCTCGCCCTGTGCCTCCACGCCCTGCACCTCCTCGTCGCGGCCGACGATGTCGTCGATCGACCGGACGGCGCGTTCGGGTATTTTCGGAATACAGCTTTTATAGACGTCGAACACCTTCATCATGTCGGCGCGGAAATCCCCCGTCGGCCAGATCAGCGGCCCCAGGCCGCCGGTCTTGGTGCCATAGTCCATCAGGCCGACGACCATCGGCACCTTCGCGGCGAGCGCAATCTGGTAAAAGCCGGTGCGCCATTTCTTGGCCTTGCCCCGCGTCCCTTCGGGCGCGACGGTCAGCATGAACTCGCGCCGCCGCGCAAATTCCTGCACCATCTGCTGCACGACATTGCTGCTGTTCCGGCGATCGACCGCAATCCCGCCCATCTGGCGCATGAAGCCGCCGAGCGGCCATTTGAACAGCGACAGCTTGCCCATGAAATGAGCGCGCACGCCAAGGTCGGCGGTCAGGCCGAGATAGTTGACGAAATCCCAGTTGCTGGTGTGCGGCGCGGCGATGATGATGAAGCGGCGCGGTTCGGGCACCTCGCCCACCGCGGTCCAGCCGCGCAGCCGGTACAGCAGCAACAGCAGGCGGCGCACCGCGCGCGCGACTGGCCCCGGCAGATCGTCTTCGATCGGCGTCACGTCTCTCTCCCCATCCTTAGGGTCAGGACCCTTGCGCGACTTGCGCGAAAGCGGCGCCGCGCGCAAGCGGCTTGCGGCGCACGGCGCTTTCTGCTCCTGTCGCGGCCTGTTCAGGGGAGGCCAACCAATGAAGATCATGTCCGCCTTGCTGTCGTCGGCGCTGCTCGTCGCCGCGCCCGCCACCGCGCAGCAGACGGCGCCGCGCGCGGACCAGCTCGCCTTTCGCGATCTCTACAAGGAACTGGTCGAAACCGACACCACGCTGTCGGCGGGGAGCTGCACGCTCGCCGCCGAACGCATGGCGGCGCGCCTGAAGACGGCGGGCTTCGGCGACGATCAACTGACGCTGTTCGCGGACCCCGATCATCCGAAAGAGGGCGGCCTTGTCGCCGTCTATCCCGGCACATCGAAGACCGCCAAGCCGATCCTGCTCATCGCGCATATCGACGTTGTCGAGGCGAAACGTGCCGACTGGGAGCGCGACCCGTTCAAGATGGTCGAGGAAAACGGCTATTTCTATGGCCGCGGAACGCTCGACGACAAGGCGCAGGCGGCGATCTGGACCGACACGCTGATCCGCTTCCGGAAGGAAGGATACAAGCCGAAGCGCACCGTCAAGCTGGCGCTGACCTGCGGCGAGGAAACCAACGGGGCCTTCAACGGCGCCGAATGGCTGGCGGCGAACAAGCGCGACCTGATCGACGCCGAATTCGCGCTTAACGAAGGCGGTGGCGGCGACAGCGACGGCAAGGGCCATGTGATCGGCCAGTCGGTGCAGGTCGGCGAAAAGACCTTCGCCAATTTCCGCCTCGAAACCCGAAACGCGGGCGGCCACAGCTCGGTGCCGGTGCGCGACAATGCGATCTATCAGCTCGCGCGGGCGCTGACGCGGATCGACGAATATGAATTTCCGGTCGAAATGACCGACACGACCAAGCGCTTTTTCAGCGAAGCGGGCGCCGCGCGCGGCGACGAAATGGGCAAGGCGATGGCCGCGCTGGCCGCCGATCCCGCCGACAAGGCGGCAGAGGCGATCGTCAACAAGGATCGCTTCCTCCACGGCAATATCCGCACGACCTGCGTCGCGACCCTGCTCGACGGCGGGCACGCCCCCAATGCGCTGCCGCAGCGGGCGGGCGCCAATATCAACTGCCGCATCTTCCCCGGTCATCCGATCGAGGAGATCAAGGCCGAGCTGGAAAAGGTGATCGGCGACCCCGGCGTCACCGTGACGCAGCTCCCGCCAAAGCGCCCCGCGCCGCCGGCACCGCCGCTCGACCCCAAGGTGATCGGCCCGATGGAAAGGCTCGTCGCGCTCTATTGGCCGGGGCTGAAGGTCATCCCGTCGATGGCGAACGGCTATACCGATGCGACCTTCCTCGGCGCAGTGGGCATCCCGACCTATGGCATTCCCGGCATCTGGGGCGACCCCGACGGCAACGGCGTCCACGGCCTCAACGAACGGGTCGAAGTGAAGGCGGTCTATGTCGGCCGCGACTTCATGTACGATCTGGTCAAGGCCTATGCCGACAAGCCGTAGGATCGATCCTCCCAAGCCCTTTGCGTTGATGCGCTAGGATTGCTATCGCGCCGCGACAATGGCCAGCACCACCGACGACCTTCCGCCTCCTGAACCCGGCAATATCGACACCCCCTTCGGCAGCGCGCTGTCGGAGCGCTATCTGGTGTATGCGCTGTCGACGATCACGGCGCGGTCGCTGCCTGACCTGCGCGACGGGCTGAAGCCCGTGCATCGCCGCCTCTTGTGGGCGATGCGCGCGATGCGGCTCGACCCGTCGCAGGGCTACAAGAAGTCGGCGCGCGTCGTCGGCGACGTCATCGGTAAATTCCACCCGCACGGCGACACCGCGGTCTATGACGCGATGGTCCGGCTCGCGCAGGATTTCTCGCTGCGTTATCCGCTGGTCGACGGGCAGGGCAATTTCGGCAACATCGACGGCGATAATGCCGCCGCCTATCGCTATACCGAGGCGCGGCTGACGCGCGTCGCGATCGACCTGATGCAGGGGCTCGACGAAGGCACGGTCGATTTCCGTCCGACCTATAATGGCGAAGACGAAGAGCCGGAGATCATGCCCGGCCTGTTCCCCAACCTGCTTGCCAATGGCGCGAGCGGTATTGCGGTGGGCATGGCGACCAACATCCCGCCGCACAACGCCGCCGAGGTGATCGACGCCGCGCTTGTGCTGCTCGACAATCCCAGGGCCGAGCTTGCCGAGTTGCTGACGCATGTGCGCGGCCCCGATTTTCCGACCGGCGGCGTCATCGTCGACAGTGCGGAGACGATTGCCCACGCCTATGAAACCGGTCGCGGCAGTTTTCGCGTCCGCGCGCGCTTTTCGACCGGCAAGCAGGACGGCGCGTGGGAGGAGACGGGGATCGAGAAGCAGGCGGGCGGCACGTGGCAGCTCGTCATCAGCGAGATTCCCTATGGCGTTTCCAAGGGCAAGCTGATCGAAGCGATCGCGCAGCTGATCGCCGACAAGAAGCTGCCGATCCTCGAGGATGTCCGCGACGAAAGCGCCGAGGATATCCGCATCGTGCTGGTGCCCAAGAGCCGCAACGTCGATCCCGATATCCTGAAGGAAAGCCTCTACCGGCTGACCGAGCTCGAAAGCCGCTTCGCGCTCAATCTCAACGTCCTCGATGCGACGCGCACGCCCAAGGTGATGGGGCTGCACCAATTGCTCACCGAATGGTTGCAGCATCAGATCATCGTCCTTGTTCGCCGCGCGGAGCATCGCATCGGCAAGATCGACGATCGGCTGGAACTGGTCGGCGGCTATCTCATCGCCTTCCTGAACCTCGACCGGGTGATCGAGATCATCCGCACCGAGGACGAGCCGAAGGCGGTGATGATGGCCGAATTCGAGCTGACCGACCGCCAGGCCGAGGCGATCCTCAACATGCGCCTGCGCAGCTTGCGCAAGCTCGAGGAAATGGAGCTGAAGCGCGAGCAGGCCGACCTGATCGCCGAGCGCGAGGAGCTGGCGAAGCTCGTCGCGAGCAAGGATCGCCAGAAGACGCGGCTGCGCAAGGATCTGGAAAAGCTGAAGGCCGTCTATGGCCTCGATACGCCTCTCGGCGCGCGGCGCACCGCGATCGCCGAAGCCGCGCCGGTGCGCGACATTCCGCTCGACGCGATGATCGAGAAGGAGCCGGTGACGGTGATCCTGTCGAAACGCGGCTGGATTCGGGCCCAGCGTGGCCATGTCGCGGCGGATCAATGGGGCGAGTTCAAGTTCAAGGAAGGCGACGAGCTCGCCTTTGCGGCGCATGCCCAGACGACCGACAAGCTGCTCGTCGCCGCGAGCGACGGGCGCTTCTATACCGTAGGCGCCGACAAGCTGCCCGGCGGCCGCGGCTTCGGCGAGCCGCTGCGCCTGATGGTCGACATCGACCCCGACGCGCGCATCGTCGCGCTGATCCCGGCGAGCGCCGACGGCCGGCTGCTGCTCGCTTCGTCGAGCGGGCACGGCTTCGTCGCGCAGATGGCCGATGTGATCGCCGAAACGCGCAAGGGCCGCAATGTCGTCAATCTGAAGCCCAAGGCACACTTGTCGGTCGTCCGCACGATCGCGGCGAACCATGACAGCGTCGCGGTGATCGGCGAGAACCGCAAACTTGTCGTCTTCCCGATCGCCGAAGTGCCGGTGATGGCGCGCGGTCAGGGCGTAATGCTGCAGAAATATCGCGATGGCGGCCTGTCCGACGCGACGAGCTTCGTCTTTGCCGAAGGGCTGAGCTGGACGATGGGGGGCGAGACGGGGCGCGTGCGCACCGAAACCGACCTCGGGCCGTGGCGCGTCGCGCGCAGTGCGTCGGGGCGGATGCCGCCAACCGGTTTCCCGCGTAACAATCGCTTCGACTGATCGCAATTTACGTTGCCGTAAATAGCTTCTTTACCTCCGGTCACTTAGGCATCGACCAATGGGGAAAGGTCGCATCAAACCCTTTGTTATGCCAATAGATAGAACCGGTGAAGACCGGCCATCCTTGTTTGTCGGCTGGATCGACGCCTTACCGGTCCCCGCCGCGCTTGTGCGGCCGCTGGCGCGCGGCAATTTTCGCCTGCACGCCAGCAACGCCGCCTTCGACCGGCTCGACCTGTCGCCGGCGGGTGTCGAGGCGCCGATCGAATTGCGCCGCGCGATCGAAAAGGCCGCGCAGCACATCGGCGGCGTCCACGAATTTTCCTGCCGCCTGGGCGAAGGCCCGGCGGCGCGCGACCTGCGCGGATCGATCGGCCCGCTGTCGGACGAGAGCGGCGACGATTCGCTGTTCCTGCTGACCCTGATCGACCGGACGCAGGAAATGATGACCGAGCGCAATCTGCGCCGCGAACTCGTTTCCGACAGCCTGACCGGCCTGCCCAATCGCGCCGGGTTCGAGGAGCTGGTCGAACAGCGCAGTACCGAGCAGGAAGCGGGCGATCATGCCATCCTGTTGCTCGACCTCGCGCGGTTCAGCCGCATCAACGAACATATCGGTCCGCTGGCCGGAGACGAACTGATCATCACCGTGGCGCGGCGCCTGAAATCGAGCCTGCGCAGCGGCGACATATTAGCGCGCACCGGCGGCGACGAATTCGCCATCTCGACGCGCATCGCGGGCGGCAAGGCCGACGTCCGCGAAATGGCGCGCCGCATCCGGGGCTGCTTCGACCACCCCTTCCGCATCGGCGAGCTGAAGGTCAGCGTCGATTGCGCGCTCGGGTGCGCGATTCAATCCGCGCCCGACACCGATGTCGCCGACCAGATCCGCCACGCGCAGATCGCACTCAAGCGGGCGAAGCAGACCGACCGCATCGAAATCTACGAACCCGAGGCGGCGCTGCTCGCCGACAATCGCTTCGGGCTCGAAACCGAATTGCGCAACGCGATCGAGGAAGACCGCCTGCACCTCGACTTCCAGCCGCTCGTCGAACTGTCGACCGGCAAGGTTGCGGGCTTCGAGGCGCTGGCGCGCTGGAACAACAGCGCCGGCCGCGCGGTGTCGCCCACCGAATTCATCCCCGTTGCCGAGGATTCGGGACTGATCGTCCCGCTCGGCCAATGGGCGATCGCCAAGGCGGCCGAAACGCTCGCTGCGTGGGACCGCGAGAATGATGCCCCGGTCGACTGCTATATCTCGGTCAATGTCTCGGCGATCCAGCTCGTTCGTGACGATGTCGCGGCGGTGGTCCGCGAGGCGCTGGCGCGGCACGGCATCGGTGGCGACCGGCTGATGATCGAACTCACCGAAAGCGCGATCATCGGCGATCCCGACCTTGCGCTGTCGGTGCTGAGCGAACTCAAGGCGGTCGAGGCCCGGGTCGCGATGGACGATTTCGGTACCGGCTATTCGAACCTCGCCTATCTCCAGCGCCTGCCGCTTGACGTCCTCAAGATCGATCGCAGCTTCGTCGACCATATGGTCGAGGACCGCGACAAGGCGGCCATCGTCCGCACGATCCAGAGCCTTGCCGAAGTGCTGGGCATGCGCACCACGGCCGAGGGTGTGGAAACCGCCGACCAGGCGCGGCTGCTCTCGGCGCTCGGCTGCGATTTCGGTCAGGGTTATCTGTTCGCGCGGCCGATGGATGCCCGCGCGGCGATCGCCTATTGGCGTCAGTCGCTGCTCCGCCCGATCATCTGATCGACCAGTTCCGCGACGCGCGCGGCGTCCGGATAATCCTCCGCCACCCATTGCGCCTCGACGCCTTGCAGGATGCGCGCAACCTCCGGGCCCGCCGCGATGCCGCGTGCAACGATGTCGCCGCCGCGCACCGGAAGCTGCGGCACGGTCCAGCCGTCGAGCGCCGCGACCGCAGCCGCTGCATCGCGCTCATTCTCGCCGAGCAACCGCGCGTCGCGCGCCGCCTCGATCCCGATGGCATGGGCAAGCTGACGCACCGGCCGCGCGTCGTGGCGATACGCGCTGATCGCCGACAGATGCTTGCGTTGCCGCGTCGACAGGCGCAGCCGGCTCGCGACCTGATCGGCGATACCGGCGTCGGCGGGCAACAGCGCGGCGAGCCGCCGCAGTGACGCGGGTGCCGCCGCCGCCGCGCTTTCATTGGCGAGCAAGCGGTCGAGCGTGGTCGCGAACCCCGGGTCGAGTTCGGGCAGGATCACCGCGAAGATGCCGTCGGCCGCCATCTGGCCGACGATTGCGCGCGGATCGGGCAGCGACAATATCTTGGTCAACTCGTCGGCGATGCGCTCGCGCGACAGGCTCTTGAGCGACTGGCGCGCGGCGGTCACCGCGGCGTGGCTGACGGGTTCGAGGTTGCCGTCCCCGAAGCGCGCGGCAAAACGGTAGAAGCGCAGGATACGCAGATAATCTTCGGCGATCCGGGTCGCCGCATCGCCGATGAAGCGGACGCAGCCCGCCTGCAGGTCGGCAAGCCCGCCGAACCAGTCGTCGACCGCGCCGGTCAGCGGATCGGCGTAGAGCGCGTTGATCGTGAAGTCGCGCCGTGCGGCATCCTCGCGCCAATCGTCGGCAAAGGCGATCGTGGCACGGCGGCCGTCGGTTTCGACATCGCGGCGCAGCGTCGTGATCTCGTGATGATCGCCGCTCGCGATCGCGGTCACCGTGCCGTGCGCGATGCCGGTCGGAATGACCTTGATATCGGCCGCCTCGAGCCGCCGGGTCACCTCTTGCGGCAGCAGCGGGGTCGCAAGGTCGATGTCGGTGACGGGCAGGCCGAGCAGCGTATCGCGCACCGCCCCGCCGACGATCTTCACCGCATCGGCGCCGAGCGCGGCGACGATCCGGCGCAATCCCGCGCGGCCGCGCCACGCGGCGTCGGGCAGCATCGTTACCCCCATCTCAGCGATGCCAGCCGGGCGGCAGCCGCCGCGCCAGATTGATGATGATATCCGCCGTCACGCCCCAGATCCGCCGTCCCTGCCAATGCATGTCATAATAGCGGCGCACCTGTCCTTGCCAATGCGCCTGCTGGCGTTCGTAATTGGCGGGATCGAACAGGATGTCGAGCGGCACTTCGAACCAGTCCTCGACTTCGTCGGGATTGGGATCGAGCGGCAGGTCGGGCGGGATGACGCCGAGGACCGGGGTGATGTGATAGCCGCTGCCCGAACGATAGGCGTCGGTCGTCCCGGCGACCGCCACGTCGCGGCGGTGCAGGCCGATTTCCTCTTCGGCCTCGCGCAGCGCCGCATCGACCGCATCGGCGTCGCCGGGATCGATCTTGCCGCCCGGAAAGGCGACCTGTCCCGCATGGCTGCGCAGCCATTGCGGCCGCTGGGTCAGGATGACGCCGGGGTCGGGCCGGTCGGTGAAGGCGATCAGCACCGCCGCGTCGCGCAGCGAATCGCCGCGATGGAGCAGATAGCCCTCATCCTCGCCATGATCGGGAAGCAGATTGTCGAGCGCATCGCGCAGCTTTGCCGAGAGCATCAGCGGTCCACCAGCGGGAAGCAGGCGCCGTTCGACCAGATGGCGGGCGGATCGCCGCCTTCGGCCAGCGCCATCTCGACAATCTCGTAATAGAGCGCGCGGTCGATGCGCGCCTCCAGCCCGTTGCCGATCGCGCCGCGCACATGGAGCCGCGGGTCGGGATGATCGGGGTCGCCCCCGAAGGACAGCGGGTGATCGGCGCCCGCCATGACCAGATCGTCGGTGTCGAGACGAAACAGCAGCGTGCGCGCCGCGCCGTCGCCCTCGCTTTTCATCTCGACGGCGCGGAAGGCGGTATCCTCGACCGCAATCGCCAGTTTTTCGGCCGGGGTGACCAGGACATGGCCGCCATCGGGTTCGCGGCGCAGGATCGTCGAAAACAGCTTCACCATCGCCGGGCGGTTGATCCGGCCGCCTTCATGATACCAGCTGCCGTCGGCGCGGATTTCCATCGCGCTGTCGCCCGTGCGCGCCGGATGCCAGCTTTCGACCGGCGGCAGTTTGCGCGCCGCGAGCAATTCGGCGGCCTCGACCGGCGCAAGCTGCGCGAAGGATTTGGGAAGCGAGGGCGCGGGGCTGACCATCAAACCGACATAGGAAGGTGGGTGGGCAAGTAAAGAGAGCAGTCGCGTGCGGGGTGCTGCGCCGCCGGGATAATGCGCCTTCTCGAGCGGTTCACCGCGGGCGATTCATCACCCAGCTGAACGCCATCGCGTTGAAGATGGTGTAAAGGCCATAGAGCAGCATCGCGGTGAACCAGTTGCGCGTCGCGATCGCCATGGCGCCGACGAGGAGCAGGAATTCGAACACGTAGGTGATGTGCGGACCGACCTTGTCGGCGAGCGGCCGGACCATCTGCTGCACCAGCGGATCGTCGCTTTCCATGAAGGCGCGGTGCATCGCGAAATTGCCCACCCCGGCGCAGAAAATGGCGATGATCGCGATCCACATGCGCATCAAATGGGGCCTAATGGGTGGAAATGCCAGCGGCTTTGCGGTTAAGAGCGGCGGCACGGCTCTACGCCCGATCGGAAAACCGGTCCCGGGGCAATTACCCGGGGCATCCCCACAAGAAGGATCCCGTTCGATGAGACAGTTCGCGCCGCTGCCGGTTGCCATTCTCCTGACCGCTGTCGGCGCGCCGCCGGCGCATGCCGCCGTTGCCGGTCCGGCGCTGCCCGCCGCGACGGTGCCGGCGGTCATGGCGGCGATGGAGGTGCGGCCCTTGCCCTTGCCCGATCCGGTGCGCGCGATGATTGGCGCCGCGATCGACAGCGGCGAGCGCAAGGATGTGGAAACCGTGGTGGCGCTCGCCAAGGCGACCAATCCGCGATCGCTCGATGAAATCGACGCGATCCTCTCGGCCTGGCGCGCGCGAACCAAGCGGGAGCCCGAGCGTGATCCGGTCCTCCAGATGCTGGCCGCCGCCATGGCGAGCAAGAAAGACGGCGATGTAGAAGCGGTGGGGGCGCTTGCCAAAAAGACCAGCCCCGCACAGGTCGCCGACATCGATGCGCTGCTGGTCGATTATCGCGCCAAGCGCGCGGTCGAGAAGCAGGCGGCGGCCGATGCGGCGCGGGCGCGGCTGGCGAGCGCGAAATTCTGGCAGCATTGGAAGGGCGAGGGGCAGATCGGTGCCTCGCACAGCTCGGGCAATTCGAAATCGACCGGGCTCAGCGCCGGCATCGCGCTGGCGCGCAAGGGGCTGGACTGGGATCAGCGCTTCCGCGTTCAGGCCGACTATCAGCGCACCAATGGCAAGACGACGATCGAGAAATATCTTGCCGAATATGAACCGCAAATCCGCATGGGCGACCGTGCCTTTGCCTTTGGCCTGGGCCGGTGGGAGCGCGACCGGATGCAGGGGTTTGATGCGCGTTGGAGCGCGTCGGGCGGGCTTGGCTACAAGCTGATCGACGGCAAGACGATGACGCTCAATCTGAAGGCCGGCCCGGCATGGCGGCAGACCGAATTGGTGACCGGTGGCCACGAAAGTGAGTTGACCGGGCTCGCGGGGCTCGATTTTGGATGGCAGATGTCGCCGAACCTGCGGCTGACGCAGGCCGCCTCGACGATCGTCGGCGATCGCACGACCACGACCAGTTCGCTGACCGCGCTCAATGCCAAGCTTTCGGGTGCGCTGTCGGCGCGGGTCTCCTATTCGGCCGACATCGACACCCATCCGCCGGCGGGGGTCAAGACGGTCGATACGCTGACCCGCTTCACGCTGGTCTACGGCTTTTAATCGAAGATTTCGGCACCGCCGATCTCGCGGCCCGCTTCGAGCAGGCCGACGCCGGGGACGTGGTTGAATTCGATGCGGATGCCGTCGGGGTCTTCAAAGAGGATCGAATAATAGCCCGGCGCCCACGGCTCCTCCTGCGGGCCGTGGACGAAGACGATGTCGCTGCGATCCTTCAAAAAAGCATAAAGGCGGTCGACCGCGTCCCGATCGCGCATCCGGAAACAGGCATGATGCAGCCCCGGCGCGCCCTGATCGAAGCGTTTCCCGGCATTTTCCGGGCTGCCGGTCCGTATGCCGATCGCGGTGCGGCCGCCGACGCCGTACAGCATCGCGTCGCTGTCGAGCACCACCTTGAGCTCGAGATAGCCGATGAGGTCGCGCCAGAAAGCCGTCGACCGCGCGAAATCGCCGGCGGTCAGGATCACATGGGCGACCCCGTTGAGATCGGCGGTCATTTGATCGCCGCGAGGGTGTAGAGAAATTCGGCGAAGCCCATCGTCGCATCGACCATGCCCGCGACCTTGGGATTGGTCGAATCGATCAGATAATATTCGTTCGGCGCGTGCGCGCCCGACCCGTGGCCGATGCCGAAATGGGCGGCGGGGATCGACACGGGCGGCGCGGTGAAGGTCGCGCCCGGCCAGCTTCCCGCCAGACGCGCGTTGATGTTCGCCTTGACGCCCAGCGCCTTGTAGGTGGCAAGCTCGGTACGGACGAGGCGGCTGTCCTCGGCGACTTCGGTCGGATCATAGCCGCCCGACACGTTCATTTCGACATCGGTGAAGCCATGCTTGTCGAGGTGGGCGCGCAGCTTCTTTTCGGCCTCGGCGCGCGTCTGGTTGGGGACGAGGCGCAGGTCGAGCTTCGCGACCGCGCGGCCGGGCAGGATCGTCTTGCCGCCGGGACCGGTGTAGCCCGCGACCAACCCTTCGATATTCACCGTCGGTTCCTGCGCGAGGCGGATCAGCGCATCGTCATATTTGAGGTTGTCGATCCAGACGTTGACGCCGAGCGCCTGCTTTTCGGCCGCCTCGTCGGCGCCCTTTGCGGCTTCTCGGATCAGCATCTTTTCGCGCTCGGTAAGCGGGCGGACATTTTCGAACCAGCCCTCGATCGCCGGCGTATTGCCGTCGGGCGTGACCAGCGTCTGGAGCGCCTGCACCAACCGCCACGCTGGCGAATCGAGCATCGCCTTCAGGCTGGAATGAACGTCGCCCTTGGGGCCGCGGCCCCATTTTTCACCGCTGGCGATCAGTTCAAGTTCGATGATGCCCTTCGACCCCAGATTGACATCGACCGCGCCGGTCTTGTCCTGCGAGGCGAAGGGGATGAAAATGCCGTCGCATTTCTTGAGCGCGGCGAGCACGTTCGGTTTGGTCGCGACCTGACGGAAATGCGGCGAGCCGATCTCCTCCTCGCCCTCGCAGATCAGGACGATGTTGACGGGCAATTTTGCCTTCGCAGCGCGAATCGCGTGAAGCGCCGCTAGGAAGGTCGCCTCGGGCCCCTTCTGGTTCACCGCGCCGCGCCCGACGATCGACAGGCCAAAGCCCGGCTTGTCGACCATCTTGCCTTCGAGCGGCGGCGACGACCATTCGGCGGGGTCGAACTGCTTCACATCGTACATGAAATAGATGCCGAGCGTGCGCGGCGCCCCGACATCGATGGTGCCGAACACCCCGGGCTGGCCGTCGGTAGGAACGATCTCGACATTCGAAAACCCCGCGTCCCTCGCAAGTTCGGCCATATAGGCGGCGCCTTCGGCCATGTTGCGATTTTCCGCCGCGATAGAGGGCAGGGCGATCCAGTCGCGCAGCCGCTTGACCGACGCCTCCTTGCCCGCCTCGGCCGCCTTGCGGATCGCCGCCATCGGGCCGCTTGCAGCCAGCGTCGGCAGCGGCCGCATCATCATCGCACCCGCGCCCAGCATCGCGGTGCCGCGCAGCAATGCGCGGCGGTCCAATCGGTCAAGCTCCCGGAAATCCATCACGCGTCCCCTATGCTATGTATGCCGTGCGGGAGTGTTCTTCAAATTGGAGGGGATGGCAAGGATGCACCGGCGAGGCGCCGGTCTTTACCGGGGTGACGATGCCAATATGTCGGTCATCCCGGCGAAGGCCGGGATCTCGCCGGTGCGACAAGGCGCCTTCAGCTCAATATCGTATCGAACAGATCGGTCCAGGCGGGATTATTCTCGTTCACCAGCCGTCGCTTCCAATCGCGATGCCACTCCTTCAAGGCCTTCTCGCGCGCGATCGCGTCAGCCATTGTTGCGTGGAACTCGGCGTGAAAGAGCTTATGAATATTGTAGCGTCGGCAATGCGCCGAGCCTTGCCCGTTGCGATGCTGCACCATGCGGGCGGCGATGTCGCCGGTTACACCGATATAGAATAAGTGATTGCTGCGGTTGGTCAGGATGTAGGTGCAGGGCTGGCGCATGGCGCAGACCTATCCCACATCGTCATCCCGGCGAAGGCCGGGATCTCTCCGTTGCGGAGGTTTGGGGTGGTGAGGGCGAGACCCCGGCCTTCGCCGGGGTGACGGAGAAGGGAAGGTGAGGCCGCGGCCTTGAATGCCGCGTAACAGTCTGGTTATCGGGCTTTTGTCGCGCATTGAGATGATCCCTCTTTTTGTGGGATCATCTCAATAGCGACACATTTTACGGCGCTCCAAATTACAACCTTGTAAGACCGCATCTTATAAGTGGGGCTCACGCCTTTTCGAGCAGCCCTTCGTCCTTGATCCGCTTTTGCCAGATTTTCGGCGCGTTGACATGGACATTCTGGCCTTCGCTGTCGACCGCGACGGTGACGGGGAAGTCCTTGACCTCGAATTCGTAGATCGCCTCCATGCCAAGGTCGGCGAAGCCGACGACCTTCGAGCCCTTGATCGCGCGGGCGACGAGATACGCCGCGCCGCCGACCGCCATCAGATAGGCGCTCTTGTGCTTGGCGATCGCCTGCGTCGCGGCGGGGCCGCGTTCGGCCTTGCCGACGCAGGCGAGCAGGCCCTGTTCGAGCATCATGTCCATGAACTTGTCCATGCGCGTCGCGGTGGTGGGGCCGGCGGGGCCGACGATTTCCTCGCCCACCGGATCGACCGGGCCGACATAATAGATGACGCGGCCCTTGAACTCGACGGGCAGCTCTTCACCCTTGGCGAGCATGTCGGCGATGCGCTTGTGCGCGGCATCGCGGCCGGTGAGCATCTTGCCATTGAGGAGGATGCGGTCGCCCTGTTTCCAGCTGGCGACGACTTCGGGGGTCAGCGTGTCGAGGTCGACGCGTTTCGCCGCGCTGTCCGGCGCCCAGTCGATCTGCGGATAGTCGGCGAGCACCGGCTTTTCGAGATAGGCGGGGCCGCTGCCGTCGAGCGTGACGTGCGCGTGGCGGGTCGCGGCGCAGTTCGGGATCATCGCGACGGGCTTCGACGCGGCGTGGGTCGGCCAATCCTTGATCTTGATGTCGAGCACGGTCGCGAGGCCGCCGAGCCCCTGCGCGCCGATGCCGAGCGCATTGACCTTTTCATAAAGCTCGATGCGCAGTTCCTCTGTCGGATTGCTCGGCCCGCGTGCGAGCAGTTCGGTCATGTCGATCGGGTCCATCAACGACTGCTTGGCCAGCAGCATCGCCTTCTCGGCGGTGCCGCCGATGCCGATGCCGAGCATGCCGGGGGGGCACCAGCCCGCGCCCATCTGGGGCACCATTTCGAGCACCCAGTCGACGATCGAATCCGACGGGTTCATCATCTTGAACTTCGACTTGTTCTCGCTGCCGCCGCCCTTCGCCGCGACGTCGATATGCACCTTGTCGCCGGGGACCATTTCGACATTCAGCACCGACGGCGTGTTGTCCTTGGTATTGACGCGGCTGAACGCTGGATCGGCGAGGATCGAGGCGCGCAGCTTGTTGTCGGGGTGGAGATAGGCGCGGCGGACGCCTTCGTCGACGACCTGTTGCAGGCTGCGCGGGCTGTCGAGGCGGCAGTCCATGCCCCATTTGATGAACACGGTGACGATGCCGGTATCCTGACAGATCGGACGGTGCCCTTCGGCACACATGCGGCTGTTCGAGAGGATCTGCGCCATCGCGTCCTTCGCGGCGGGCGACACTTCGCGCTCATAGGCTGCACCCAGCGCGCGGATATAGTCCATCGGGTGAAAATAGCTGATGTACTGGAGCGCGTCGGCGACGGTTTCGATGAGGTCGTCTTCGCGGATGATGACGGTGTTCATGTGCAGCCCTTTGCCCGGTTTCGTGAGTCGCGGTTTCCCTAGACCCGCATCGCGGCAACGGAAAGGGGTCAGCGCCTGCGGCGCCCGAAACCGGTCGCGGGCGGGCTCGCCGGGTGGCGCGCGGACGGGCGGACGACGGGGCGAAGGGGTGGCGCGGTGAGTGCGACGACGAGCGGACGGCCCCGCATCATGCCGCGCCAGCAGGCGATGGCCGTGGTCCCGAGCAGCACGATCCAGCCGCCACCCGCGGCTGCGAGCAGCGTCCAGCCATAATGGGCGGGCAGGGCGATCGCCATCAGCGTGGGGACGCAGGCGACGATGACGAGTGTTCCCGCCAGGGTCCACCAGCGCCCGCCGAGCTGTGCGAGCGCAAGCCCGATCGCGACATTGGTCAGCGCCAGCAGCACGAATTTCGCGGCGACCGGATAGGACAGGCTGGCCATCGCGGGCGAATAATCGCCTGCAGTGAAGGCGGCCTGAATGTCGAACAGTAGCCAGTTTTCATACCCGTCGCAAAGCGCGGCCAGGATCGGCAGCGCGGCGGCAACGGCGACGATGCGGAGCTGCGTCTCGCGACCCAGCGCGATCAGGCCGCTGGCGAGGAATCCGGCGTAAAGCAGCATGTAGAGATAGTCGCGCTCGTTGCCGGTTCGCATTGCGGCGAGGCGCCCGACCTGCTGCGGGTCGCTATCGGGTCCGAAGATCGCGAGAAGATCGTCCTGCCCACCCGCGAACTCGAAGGCAAGCACCGGCGCGCCGTAGCCCGGCTCGGCGGCGAAGCTGTCTTGCGGGAAGGTTTGGCTCAGCCAAAGGCCGACCGTTATGGTGCCGAAACCGAGGAAAAGCGCCGCGAGCCACCAGCGTACCGCTGGCAGCGCGCCCGCATTCAACCTATTGGCACTCGGCGCATTTGCCGCGCACTTCGATCACCGGGCGCTCGGCAGCAAATCCGGTCGCGGCGGCGGCGGCGCGCACGCCGTCGGACAGCTTGTCATTATCGACATGGACGGCGTTGCCGCAGCTGTCGCAGATCAGGAAGATGCAGTCGTGCAGGCAGCCCGGATGGCTGTTGGCGACAAAGGCATTGGCGCTCTCGACCCGGCGGACGAGATTGTTGGCAACGAACAGGTCGAGGATGCGGTAGACGCTGTTGGGCGCGACGCGCTTGCCGCGTTTTTGCGAGACGATGTCGGCGATTTCATAGGCGCTCGCTGGCTTGCCAATTTCGGCGACCGCATCGAAAATCTGCGCGCGCATGTCGGTCCACGCTTCGCCGGCCTTTTCGAGCGCGTCCTGCGCCGCATTGGCGAGCGAGGCGCCGCTGGCCTCGATATGCGCATGTTCGTGCTTGCCCATAGGGATAATGTAGGCGCTTTGGAGGGCGCCCGCAAGCTGCGGGCAATGCGTATCAGTGCGCCGCGCGGCGATTGAGATCGTGCCCGAGCGCGACAACCGCGACCCCGATCATCGTCGCCAGCACTTCGCTGCCGTCATGCGGCCGCGACAGCGCGCCCGCCATCATGCCCAGCCCGAAGCTGCCGACCGCGAAAGGCATCATATAGCCGTGGCTGAGCACCCCGGCGACGAGCGTCACCAGCGCAAAGCCGATCGCGACGACGAGCCCGATCTCGTGAAAGGCGGGATGCAGCAGAGCGCCGCCGACCGAGGCGAGCGAGGCGAAGAAGATCGTGCTGGCAAGACAGTGGACGAGGCACAGGCCCGACAGGCCGATGGCGAGCTGATCGCCCGTCAAAGCGGTCAGCGGCCGCGAATCGCGCGCAGCCCGAACCAGCGCACTAAGGCGCGTCAGAACAGGGGCATGGCTGGCGACGTGCGTCACCCGATTCTCCAAGGAAAGCAATTGCAGGCCTTGATATGGCATATCATGACAAAGGTTACAATGTCACATTATGACATTTGTTCGCGTCAGCGCCTCTCCCGTCACCCCCGCGAAGGCGGGGGTCCAGCTATCTTCAGGCGTTAAGAGCGTAGAACAAGTCGATCCAATCGGGATTCTGCTCTTCGATCAGCCGGAATTTCCACGCACGGTTCCATTTCTTCATTGCCTTTTCGCGGGCGATGGCGTCGCGAATGTCGTTATGCGGCTCCGCATAGACGAGGCGGTTCAGGCCATAGCGTTTGCGAAAATCGGAGCCGTTACCCGTGCGGTGCTGAAAAATGCGGGCAGGGAGGTGCGCGGTGACGCCGGTATAGATGGTGCCGCGATAACGGTTGGCCATGATGTAGACGTGACCGCCCGTCATCTTAAGCTGGACCCCCGCCTTCGCGGGGGTGACGATGAAGGGAATGAAAGGGAATCGGTAGGAGCGTCATCCCCCCGCTTCAGCGCGCAAGGCCTTGCGGTCCAGCTTGCCGATCATCGTCTTGGGCAGATGATCGCGCACTTCGACGGCGCTCACGCGTTCATGCTTGCCAAGCTGCGGGTTGAGCCAGGCGGCGAGCGCGTCGCCCGACACGTCATAGCCCTCTTCCAGCGTGACGAAGGCCTTGGGATGTTCGCCGCGATAGGGATCGGGAACGCCGAGGACGATCGCTTCCTTCACCGCCGGGTGCTGGTAGAGTTTGTGCTCGATCTCGCTCGGATAGACCTTGAAGCCGCCGACCGCGATCATGTCCTTCAGCCGGTCGACGATGCGGATATAGCCGTCGGCGTCGATCGTCGCGACGTCGCCGGTGCGCAGCCAGCCGTCGGCGGTGAAGCTGTCCTGGTCGGCGTCGGGGCGGTTCCAGTAGCCGCGCATGATCTGCGGCCCTTTGACCGCCAGCTCGCCGGGCTCGCCCACGGGCGCGTCCTTGGCCGGATCTTCCTTGTCGAGCAGGCGGATATGGGTCGCGGGGATCGGCTGGCCGATCGTCCCGGCCTTGACCGGACCCTCATAGGGGTTGGTCGCGACGACCCCGGCGCTTTCGGTAAGGCCATAGCCTTCGACGAGCGACGCGCCGGTCGCTGCAACGAATTTCTCGCGCAGTTCGGCGGGCATCGGCGCGCCGCCCGAAATGCAAACGCGCAGGCTGGAGAAATCGGTCTTGGCAAGGTCGGGATGGTCGAGCAGTGCCTGATACATGGTCGGTACGCCCGGCAGCGCCGTCGCCTTTGTCCGGGTGATCGTCTGCAGCGCCTGTTTCGCGTCGAAGCGCGGGAGCATCGCGATCATGCCGCCGTTCAGCACCGTCCGGTTGAGGACGCAGGTATTGGCGAAGACGTGGAAGAAGGGCAGCACGCCGAGGATGCGGTCGTCGGCGTCGCGGTCGGGGTCGATCGCATTGACCTGCCGCGCGTTGGCGGTCAGATTCTGGTGCGTCAGCATCGCGCCCTTCGGCGTGCCCGTGGTGCCGCCGGTGTATTGGATCAGCGCGACATCGCCTTCCGGGTCGATCGCGACCGGATCAGGCCGCGCGTCATTGTCGGTCAGCGCCGAAAAACGGATGATGCGCGGATCGTCGGGCACCGCCGCCGTCTCCTTGCGCCGGAACAGGCGGTAGAGGATCGACTTGGCGGCAGGCAGCCCGCCGGCGATCGAGCCGACGACCAGCCGCTTCAGGCTCGACCCCTCGAGCACCGCGAGCGCGGTCGGCAACAGTGCCGAGGCGCTGATCGTGAACAGCGTGTCGGTTCCCGAATCCTCCACCTGCGCCTCGAGTTCGGCGACCGTGTAGAGCGGCGAGAAATTGACCACCGTCGCACCCGCGGCAAGCGCGCCATAATAGGCGGCGACATAATGCGGGACATTGGGCAGGAACAGGCCGACCCGGCTGCCCTTGCCGATGCCGCGCTGCTGCAGGCCGCGCGCGACGCGGGCAACGCCGTCTGCAACCTCGGCATAGCTGAAACGGCGCCCCATGAAATCGAGCATCGGCGCCGCGCCGCCCCGCGCGACGCTGTCGGCGAGCATGGCGGGCAGCGAGAGCGGCGCGAACGACTGGTCCCAGGCGGCGGGGTGGCGATATTCGGTCGACCAGTCGTAGAGCGTGCCCATAGGGGGATGGCGTCCTTTCGCAAAATGAGGCGGGATTTCCTTACACTAGGGTCAGTAAGCCGATATCGCAATCGGCAGCGCGCTTGCGGGCTGGCGCCGCGGCGGCTAGGCAGGGCCATCGTCTTTGCAGGGGGATTGTCATGTCGCAGCTTTCATCTCGGATCGTCGCGGCCGTTGCCGTCATGGGCTGTCTGATCGTGACCCCCGCGTCCGCAAAGGACAAAGACAAGGCCCCGCCCCGCCCGGCGCAGATCGAACAGCTCTATGCTTGCCGCGACATCGCCGATCCGGCGCAGCGTCTTGCCTGTTTCGACCGCGAGGTTGGGTCGCTTGCCAGTGCGGACGAGGCCCGCGAAATTGTCTTTACCGACCGCGAAACGGCCAAGAAGACGCGCCGTGGCCTGTTCGGGTTCAACTTTCCCAAGCTCGGCGGCATTTTCGGCGGCGACGAGGATGAGGTGCGCGAGATCGATACGGTCATCAAATCGGTGAGCATGAACCAGTCTGGGAAATATGTGATGACGATGGAAGACGGCGCCGTCTGGTCGCAGATCGATACGACGGTGTTACCGCGGCAACCCAAACCCGGCCAGAAGATCCATATCAAGACCGCGACGATGGGCAGCTATTTCGCCAGCGTAGAGGGTGGGCGGTCGATCCGCATGAAGCGCGACCGCTGACCGCCTGGCGCCTTTGATCGCCTTGCCATGACGACGACCGCGCGGTTGGGCCGGCAGATAGCTGGCGCTTCGCCCTTCGTGCTGCTCGACGACGCGCGGGTGGAGGGAGCCACGTGTGCGCGGCTGTTCCGCGATCCGATAGAAATCCTCTGCGCGCGTGAGGTGCGGGACGTGGCGGCTCTGCTTGATGGTCTGGCGGCGGCGCGCGCGGGCGGGCTGCATGTCGCTGGCTACCTCGCTTATGATGGAGGCAAGGCGCTGGCTCCCGCTTCGCGGCACCGCTCTGCCTTGCCGATGGACTTCGATGCGCCGCTCGGCTGGTTCGGCCTGTTCGAGCGTGTCGAGCGGATCGATGCCGACGCAGTTGCGTCGCTTCTACCCGATCCCGATGCCGCTTGGATCGGCGCTCCACAGCCGCGCGTGGCGCGTGCGGACTATGAGGCCGCTGTCGCGCGGGTTCTCGATTATATTCGCGCCGGCGACATTTATCAGGCCAATCTGACCTTTCGCGCCGACGTGCCCTTCGCGGGCGATCCGCTCGCCGTCTATGCGCGGCTGCGGCAGACGGCGCGCGCGGGATATGGCGGTTTTATCTGGACCGGCGAGCAGGCGGTCGCGTCGCTGTCGCCCGAGCTTTTTTTCGCGCTGCGCGGCGGCGCGGTGATGGCGCGGCCGATGAAGGGCACGGCCGCGCGAAGCGCCGATCCCGAAAGCGACGCGCGCGGGGCGCGGGCGCTCGCGCAGGATCCCAAGCAGCGTGCCGAAAATCTGATGATCGTCGACCTGCTCCGCAACGATCTGTCGCGCGTTGCCGAGGCCGGATCGGTCGCGGTGCCCGACCTGTTTCGCGTCGAAACCTATCCCACGATTCATCAGCTCGTCTCTGACGTCACCGCGCGCCTGCCCGCGGACAAGGGGGCCGCGGACGTGCTGCGCGCCGCCTTTCCCTGCGGGTCGATCACCGGCGCACCCAAGGTGCGGGCGATGGAGATCATCGACGAACTGGAGGACGAAGCGCGCGGACTTTACACCGGTTCGATCGGCTTCATCGCGCCCGATGGCGAGGCGGCGTTCAATGTCGCGATCCGAACGCTCGTCTTTCCGTCGCAGCGCGACTTGCGCGACGGAGCGCATTGCGCCACGCTGGGACTGGGTTCCGGAATCGTCGCCGACAGCGAACCGGCTGAAGAATGGCGCGAATGTCTGGCCAAGGGGGAATTTGTGGTCGCTGCCGGGCAAAGCTTCGATCTGATCGAGACGATGCACTTCGATCCCGTGGACGGCGTCCAGCGGCTCGAGGGGCATCTCGCGCGCATGAAGGCGAGCGCCGAGGCGCTGGGCTTTCGTTTCGACCGCCACGGCGCGCGCAACAATCTGCAGTCGGCGACCTTTCGCCTGCGCAGCGCCGCGCGCGTGCGGATGCGGCTCGCGCCTTCGGGCGCGCTTGCGGTCGAGGTGTCGCCATTGCCGCGGCTTGCCGAGCTCCCGGTGCCGGTCGCCGTCGCGCCTGCGCCGCTCGCTCCCGGCGATTTCCGTCTGACCCACAAGACCAGCCTTCGCCGCGCCTATGACGAAGTGCGCGCGGCGCACGGCACCGCCGAAGTCGTGTTCGTCGACGAGCCGGGGTTCGTGACCGAAGGAAGCTGGAGCAATATCTTCGTCGAACGCGACGGCCTGTTGCTCACGCCGCCGCTGTCGCTCGGCTTGTTGCCCGGCGTGCTGCGCGCCGAACTCGTCGAAAAGGGGCGGGCGGTCGAGTCGCATCTGCGCCTCGCCGATCTGGCGGACGGCTTCTTCATCGGCAATTCGCTGCGCGGGCTGATCCCGGCGCGGCTGGCGCAGCCCGCAGGCTGAACTTTCGGCTTGCATAGCTAATTTATGGCGCCGCCGACTTGCCTATTGCGGGCGGAGGCTTTAGGCGCGGCCCCGCGCAATTTCCTGTCATTTTGCAGCCTGTCCGCGCAAGCCACGGAAAGTATCGTCATGTCGCTGAAGCCGCACACCTCCGCCGCCCTCAACCGCATCCAGCCGTCGGCCACGCTCGCGATGACCGCGCGCGTCACCAAGCTGAAAGCGGACGGCGTCGACGTGATCGGCCTGTCGGCGGGCGAGCCCGATTTCGACACGCCCGATTTCGTCAAGGAAGCGGCGATCGAGGCGATCCGCGGCGGCCAGACCAAATATACGCTGGTCGACGGCACGGTCGCGCTCAAGGAAGCGATCCGCGGCAAGTTCCGCCGCGACAACGGGCTCGACTTCGGGCTCGACCAGATCACGGTCAATGTCGGCGGCAAGCATACGCTGTTCAACGCGCTCGTCGCGACGGTCGATCCCGGCGACGAGGTGATCATCCCGGCACCCTATTGGGTCAGCTATCCCGACATCGTCGCCTTTGCCGGCGGCACGCCGGTGACGATCGAGGCGTCGGCGGCGCAGCATTACAAGATCACGCCCGAACAGCTCGACGCCGCGATCACCGCGAAGACGCGCTGGATCATCTTCAATTCGCCGTCGAACCCGTCGGGCGCCGCCTATTCGCCCGAGGAACTCGACGCGCTGGGCGAGGTGATCCGCCGCCATCCGCATGTGATGGTGATGACCGACGATATGTACGAACATGTCTGGTACGCCGATTTTGCCTTCTCGACGCTGGCGCAGCGCTGCCCCGACCTGATCGACCGTATCCTGACCGTCAACGGCTGTTCCAAGGCCTATGCGATGACCGGCTGGCGCATCGGCTATGCCGGCGGCCCCGCATGGCTGATCAAGGCAATGGGCAAGCTGCAGTCGCAGTCGACCTCGAACCCCTGTTCGGTGGCACAGGCCGCGGCGGTGGCCGCGCTCGGCGGCCCGCAGCAGTTTCTCGAGGAGCGCAACGCCGCATTCCGCAAGCGCCGCGACATGGTGGTCGCTATGCTCAACGACGCGCCGGGGTTGAACTGCCCGGTTCCCGACGGGGCCTTCTATGTCTATCCCGACGCGAGCGGCTGCATGGGCAAGACGACCCCCGACGGCAAGCCGATCGACAGCGACGAAGCGCTGATCGATTATTTCCTCGACACCGCGCGCGTCGCGGCGGTGCATGGCGCGGCCTTCGGTCTGTCGCCAGCCTTCCGCGTTTCCTATGCGACGTCGGAGGCGGTGCTCAAGGAAGCGTGCATCCGCATCCAGCAGGCTTGCGCCGCGCTGCGCTGACCGCGGCGCCGGACCGGCGCCGTCTGAACGATGCCCCTTCATCCGGTTCACCGGATAGTAAGCCATTATCGCTATGGGTGATGGCGGTCACTGCACGGCGGCACGGGGCGCGCCATATCGTCGCTGTAACCGAGGGGGCCTCCCCCGCGAAAACGACAATATGACAAAAAGAGGCTTTTATGTTTTCGATGTTCCGCTCCGACTGGTTTCCGACCATGCTCGCCGGCTTCGCCATTGGTGCCTTGATCGTCGTGCTGAATCAGCCGGCGGTCGCCATGCCGATCTGATCGTGATGCGGCGCCCCTTCGCCGCGCTGATCGCTGCCGCGGTGCTGGCGCAATGCGCGCCCGCGCAGGCGGAAAGCGTCGTCAAGCTCCCCGCGGCGGCCGTCGATCCCGCAGTGAAGACGAAGCGTGCGGTTGCCGTGCTCGCGGGCGGATGCTTCTGGGGCGTCGAGGGCGTCTTTTCCAATGTGAAGGGCGTCGTGTCGGTCGAATCGGGCTATCATGGCGGCAGCAAGGCCACCGCCGAATATGACCAGACCTCGTCTGGCACGACCGGACACGCCGAGTCGGTTCGAATCGTCTATGACCCGTCGGTGGTCAGCTATGGCACCTTGTTGCGCATCCTGTTTTCCGTGGTCGCCGACCCGACGCTGAAAAACCGGCAGGGCCCCGACAGCGGCACCCAGTATCGCGCCGCGATCGTGCCGATGGATGCCGCGCAGCGGCAGGTCGCGACCGCGTATCTGGCGCAGATCGGCAAGGGCCGCTATTTCAAGGCGCCGATCGTGGTGCCGGTCGAAAGTTACAAAGGCTTTTACCGTGCCGAAGCCTATCATCAGGATTTCATGCGCCTGCATCCCGACAATGGCTATATCCGCCGCTGGGATGCGCCCAAGCTGGCGGCGCTGAAACGCCTCTATCCCGAATGGGTGCGGGCGACCCCGGCGCCCTGAACGGCGCCGCACGCGGCAAGCCGTTCAGCGTTCCGCCACTTATCGCGCGATAGGAATCATTCACCGCAAATCGCTGGTCCGCGCAGGCGGAGTGCGGGACGCATGGTGCCGACCAAAAAGGTCGGGCGATAAACTGGTCGCGGGTTGCGGGGTTATGATGGCGTTGGGATTTTCGGGCAGGCGGCTGCTCGGTATGGCGATTGGCGGTATGGCGCTGGCGGGCTGTGTCAGCGGCGCGGCACTGGTGCCGACGCCGCGGCAGGCGCAAACGGCGCCGCGCGGTGCGGTCAGCGTTCCGATCGGGCCGCCGGTCAGCGCCGCAACCGCGGCGCGCGCGGTGAATGCGCCGCCCAAGGACGTCGTCGATCCCGGCTTCCGGCGCCCGCCGAGCGGCCTGAGCGACCGGATTTCGCAGCTTTGGCGGACCTTCCCCGGCAAGACCGGCATCGCCGTCCAGCGCATCGACGGCGAATGGTCCTTTTCGGAACGCGGCGGCGAATTGTTCCCGCAGCAGAGCGTGTCGAAACTGTGGGTGGCGATGACCGTGCTCGATGCGGTCGACCAGGGCAAGCTCAGCCTCGACCGCCAGGTGGACATCGGCCCCAACGACCTCACCCTGTTCCATCAGCCGCTCGCGGCGCGCGTGCGGTCCGAAGGCAAGGTGACGATGAGCGTGCGCGACCTTATCGAAACCGCGATCACGCACAGCGACAACACCGCCAACGACAGCCTGCTGCGCACGGTGGGCGGTCCCGAGGCGGTCCGGCGCTTCATCGCGAAGAAGGATTTGGGATCGATCCGTTTCGGTCCCGGCGAACGCCTGTTGCAGAGCGCGACCGCGGGCCTGTCGTGGCAGCAGAGCTATTCGCGGGGCAACGCCTTCCAGCAGGCGCGCGCCGCGCTGCCCGATTCGACGCGCAAGGCCGCGCGCGAGGCCTATCTTGCCAATCCGATGGACGGCGCCGCGCCGGCGGCGATCGCGAGCGCATTGACCCGGCTGGCGCGCGGGGCGCTGCTGTCGCCCGAATCGACGCAATATCTGATGGGCGTGATGAGCCGGACGCACAGCGGGCCGAAGCGGCTGAAGGCCGGGCTCCCCTCGGGCTGGGACTTCATGCACAAGACCGGCACCGGCCAGGATTACAAGGGCGAGACGGCAGGCTATAACGACATCGGCATCGCCACCGCACCCGACGGTACGCGCTATGCCATCGTCGTGATGCTGGGCGATACATCGGCGTCGATCCCCGCGCGCATGGCGCTGATGCAGGCGGTTTCCGGCGCGGTGGCCGAATTTCACGGAAAGTAGGCTTCGATGAAAAGGGTGATGGTTCCGCTGCTGGCGCTGCCGCTGGTCCTGTCCGCCTGCGCAACGCCCGAGACGCGGCTGCGCAACGGGCTTCAGAATGCGGGTCTGTCGAAGGCGATGTCGACGTGCATGGCGGGGCGCATGGTCGACCGGCTGTCGCTCGTCCAGCTTCGCCGCCTGTCGGCGCTGGGCAGCCTGAAGGACCGCGAAATTACCGACCTGACGCTCGACCAGTTCTTCCGCAAGGTCCGCGCGCTCAAGGATCCGGAGATATTGGCGGTGACGACCAGCTCCGCCGCGGTGTGTGCGCTGCGCTGATCCAACCGCCGCTTTGGCGCGTGTCAAGATTTTCTGGGCGCGGCAGGGGTAGCCTTGCCGCGCAACTTGTGCTTATGCGGCGCCGCATATCTCCCCGCTTACAGAGTCGAAAGGCCCGGCAGAGCTCATGAACATCCACGAATATCAGGCCAAGGAACTGCTCGCGAAATTTGGCGTCGCGGTGCCCAAGGGCATTCCCGCGATGAGTGTCGAGGAAGCCGTCGCGGCGGCAAAGCAGCTCCCCGGACCGCTTTACGTCGTCAAGGCACAGATCCACGCGGGCGGCCGCGGCAAGGGCAAGTTCAAGGAACTCGGCCCCGATGCCAAGGGCGGCGTTCGCCTGGCGAAGAGCATCGAGGAAGTCGAAGCGCACGCCAAGGACATGCTGGGCAACACGCTGGTGACGATCCAGACCGGCGAGGCCGGCAAGCAGGTCAACCGCCTGTACATCACCGACGGCGTCGACATCGGCAAGGAATTCTACCTCGCGCTGCTCGTCGATCGCGCCACCAGCCGCATCGCGGTCGTCGCGTCGACCGAAGGCGGCATGGACATCGAGGAAGTCGCGCACTCGGCCCCCGAAAAGATCCACACCATCACCATCGATCCCGCCACCGGCCTGATGCCGCACCACGGCCGCGCGGTGGCCAAGGCGCTCGACCTGTCGGGCGATCTTGCCAAGCAGGCGGCAAAGATCCTCGAGGGCCTCTATGCCGCATTCCTCGGCACCGACGCCTCGCAGATCGAAATCAACCCGCTCGCCATCTGCCCGACCGACGAGGGCGACAAGCTCTATGTCCTCGACGCAAAGGTCGGCTTCGATTCGAACGCGATGTTCCGTCACAAGGATCTCGCCGAACTGCGCGACCTGACCGAAGAAGACCCGGCCGAGGTCGAAGCGAGCGAATATGACCTCGCCTACATCAAGCTCGACGGCAATATCGGTTGCATGGTCAATGGCGCCGGCCTTGCGATGGCGACGATGGACATCATCAAGCTCAATGGCGCTTTCCCGGCGAACTTCCTCGACGTCGGCGGCGGCGCGAACAAGGAAAAAGTCACCGCGGCGTTCAAGATCATCCTCAAGGATCCCGCCGTTCAGGGCATTCTCGTCAACATCTTTGGCGGCATCATGAAGTGCGACATCATCGCCGAAGGCATCGTCGCCGCGGCGAAGGAAGTGAACCTGTCGGTGCCGCTCGTCGTCCGCCTGGAAGGCACGAACGTCGAAAAGGGCAAGGAAATCCTGGCGAACTCGGGTCTCGCGATCGTTCCCGCGAACGATCTGGGCGACGCGGCGAAGAAGATCGTCGCAGAGGTTGCCAAGGCGGCCTGACTGGTTTTCCCCTTCCGCTCTTGCGGCGGAAGGGGTCGCCCACAGGTTGACGTTTACGTAAACGCCAATTATGGCGCACTGCACAATTCTTCGAGAGGAGCTGAAAAGCCATGAAAATCCTCGTCCCCGTGAAGCGGGTGCTCGATTACAACGTGAAGCCGCGGGTGAAGGCGGACGGCACGGGCGTTGACCTTGCCAACGTCAAGATGTCGATGAACCCCTTCGACGAAATCGCCGTCGAAGAGGCGATCCGCCTCAAGGAAAAGGGCGTCGCGACCGAGATCGTCGCCGTCAGCGTCGGCCCGGCCAAGGCGCAGGAAACGCTGCGCACCGCGCTCGCGATGGGCGCCGACCGCGCGATCCTGGTGCAGACCGACGATGAAGCCGAACCGCTCGCGATCGCGAAGATATTGAAGGCGATTGCCGATGCCGAAACGCCGGGTCTCGTGATCCTCGGCAAGCAGGCGATCGACGGCGACAACAACCAGACCGGCCAGATGCTCGCCGCGCTCACCGGCTGGGCGCAGGGCACCTTCGCCAGCGCCGTGAACGTCGAAGGCGATAGCGTCAGCGTGACGCGCGAAGTCGACGGCGGTCTCGAAACGGTGAAACTGAAGCTTCCCGCGATCGTCACGACCGACCTGCGTCTGAACGAGCCGCGCTACGCCTCGCTGCCGAACATCATGAAGGCGAAGTCGAAGCCGCTCGATACCAAGGCGCCCGCCGATTACGGCGTCGACACGGCGCCGCGCGTCAAGACGGTCAAGGTTTCGGAACCGCCCGTCCGCTCGGCCGGCGTCAAGGTCGCCGATGTCGATGAACTGGTTGCCAAGCTGAAGGCGATGGGCGTCCATAGCTAATAACCCAATCCCGTTCGGGCTGAGCTTGTCGAAGCCCTGTTCTTCTTGAAGAAAGAACGGCCCTTCGACAGGCTCAGGGCGAACGGATCAGAAGGAAACGTTAGAGATGAAAACTCTGGTTTGGGTCGAACATGACGGCAGCGCCGTCAAGGATGCCACGCTCGCCGCGGTGACCGCCGCGTCGAAGCTTGGCGAAGTCCATCTGCTCGTCGCCGGTAGCGGCGTCGACGGCGTTGCGAAGGCCGCCGCGCAGATCGCCGGTGTGGGCAAGGTCCACGTCGCCGACAACGCTGCCTTCGGTCACAACCTGCCCGAAAATATCGCGCCGCTCGTCGCCGATCTGATGGGCAGCCACGACGCATTCGTCGTGCCCGCGACGACGACCGGCAAGAATATCGCGCCGCGCGTCGCCGCGCTGCTCGACGTGATGCAGATTTCGGAAATCCTGTCGGTCGAGGGTCCGAAGACCTTTACGCGTCCGATCTACGCCGGCAACGCGATCGCGACCGTCGAATCGTCGGATGCGAAGCTTGTGCTCACCGTTCGCGGTACCGCCTTCGACAAGGCTGCCAGCACCGGCGGTTCGGGTGCGATCGAAGCCGTCTCGGCTGGCGGCGACGCCGGCATTTCGAGCTTCGTCGGCGCCGAAATCGCCAAGCAGGATCGTCCCGAGCTCACCTCCGCGAAGATCATCGTGTCGGGCGGGCGTGCGCTGGGTTCGAGCGAGAAATATCAGGAAGTCATCGTTCCGCTCGCCGACAAGCTCGGTGCCGCGCTCGGTGCTTCGCGCGCCGCGGTCGATGCGGGCTATGTCCCCAACGACTATCAGGTCGGCCAGACCGGCAAGATCGTCGCGCCGGAAGTCTATTTCGCGATCGGCATCTCGGGTGCGATCCAGCACCTTGCGGGGATGAAGGATTCGAAGACGATTGTCGCGATCAACAAGGACGAAGACGCTCCGATCTTCCAGGTCGCCGATCTCGGCCTCGTCGCTGATCTGTTCAGCGCGGTGCCCGAACTGACCGGCAAGATCTAACCGCCCGACCATATGGCCGGCAATCATCCCGGAGTGCCCGGACTGGGCGACGCGCCGTTCAACGCCGGCGGTCGCCGGTCCGCGCGGCCGGGGCCGGGGCGCGAAATCGACGATGATGACCGCACGGCCGACGACGAGGAAGCCGTCCACGGCCGCGCGCTGATTCTGGCCAGCGTCGCGCGCGACGCGCGGCTCAACCAGAAATTCCTGTTGCTGATCACGCTGTCGGCGGCGATCGCCACGCTCGGCCTGCTTCAAGGATCGGCGGCCGTCGCGATCGGCCCGATGCTGGTATCGCCGCTGCTCGGCCCGATCATGGGCGTCGGCTTCGGCCTCGCGACGCTCGAATCCAATCTCATCAAGCGTTCGCTCGTCACCATGGCGGCGGGGATGGCGGTCGCGGTGCTCGTCGCGATGCTGATCATCTGGCTTTCGCCGATCAAGGACGTCACCCCCGAACTGCGCGCGCGGACCCAGCCGACATTGCTCGATCTGGGCGTTGCGGTGGTCGGCGGTATCGCTGGCGTCTACGCAATCCTGCGCAAGCTGTCGGGTGTCATGGTCGGCGTCGCGATCGCGACGGCGCTGGTGCCGCCGCTCTCGACGATCGGTTTCGGGCTTGCCACCGGTCGCCCCGACTTCGCGCTTGGTTCGGCGCTGCTCTTCCTGACCAACACGCTCGCCATCGCCTTTGCCGCGACGATCGTCGCCCGGGTCAACAAATTCGGCCCGTCGCTGACCCCGCAACATACGGCGATGCAGATAACCGGAATCATCGTCACGCTAGGCGTGCTGTCGATTCCGCTGGCGCTGTCGCTCAACAATATCGCGCGCGAAATCCGGGCGCGTTCGGCGGTGCAGTCCGAACTCAACCGGCTCCTCGGTGACGGCGACCGCGTCGATAGCCTGAATGTCCGCACCGAGGGCGAGGAGGTGGCGGTCGACGGCGTCGTCCTCGTCGATCAATATTCGGCGCAGCTCAACGATCAGCTCGCCACGAAGGTGCGCGGCGATCTCGACCGCGACGTCAGCGTGAACCTCGTCCAGCTCAAGCAGCAGACCAACGCCGCGGTGCAGTTCGAGGAACGGCTGAACCAGCGGCTCGCCGCGCTCGAACAGCGCGACGCCGACAGCATGGGGATCATCGCCGGGCTGACCATCGGCGAATTGATCCCGCGCGAACGGGTGCTGGTCGATGCGCAGGCGCGCCGCGTCGTCGTCCAGCGCGACCGCGAGGGCGAAGGCGAGCAGGTCGCCGCGGCGATCGACCGCATCATGGCCGACATTCAGGGCCGCTACCCGCAATGGCTGATCGAAAACGGCAGCTTCACCCCCGCCGAACCGCCGAAGGAGACGGCGGACGGCTCGACCGGGGAAGAGCCCGCGACGGAGCGCCGCTGAGCCGGGCGTCTTGATACCGACGCATTCGCGATCATAGGTTGAGCCTTCATCCCTTTGGAGTCGTTCGATGCCCCAAGCCGACAAGCGCCTTATCCTCGCCGACGGGCTGGCCGCGGGGGATGATGATGCGGCGCTGCACGCCCGGCTGATCGCCGCGGGCGTGTCGGCAGCATCGGCGAAATATGAGGTCGAACGGTTGGCGAAGGACCCGATGGCGCTTGCGTTGCGGCGGCAGGCGTCGCGGAGCGCCAAGCAGCAATGGCTGTTCGCCAATCAGGCGCGGCTTGCGCGCGAGAGCGAAGGCGGCTTCGCGCTCGATACCGCCGATCGCATCGCCACCGCAGAATTCTATCGCGGCTATTATGATGCGAACCGTCCGGCGAAGCTGACCGGCTTGGTCGATCATTGGCCCGCGCTGTCGCGCTGGTCGCTCGATCATTTTGCGGCGGTCGCGGGCGGCGCGGCGGTCGAGGCGCAGGTG
>ERZ781398.625-NODE-625-length-40402-cov-4.303889_pt1 | contig 40402 bp, 54 predicted proteins | sample MGYA00433077_ERZ781398 | MGnify/ENA primary metagenome ERZ781398 (study PRJEB29847, sample SAMN06458254) | wastewater metagenome | isolation source: Wastewater bioreactor | place: South Africa: Cape Town | study: EMG produced TPA metagenomics assembly of the... | reverse complement strand
TCGGAGTTGGTTCATTGGTGCGCAAGCTTGCATACGTTGCGTTGTTTGAGGTGAATTTTTACCGCCGAAACATTGTTCCATGATGTTTTGTGCTTGACCTTGTAAAACCGATTGTGCGAATGTTGATTGAATTTGTGGACAACATTGTGTGATGATTTGACATGTTGTTTCAGTAAAACGTTGAACGATAGCTGGTGTTACACTTTTGATTTGTTGTGAAAGACCGTTGATTTCATTCAAATCTGTATCGACAACATTGGGTGGAATAACAGCCGAAATAAGGCCAAGACTAACACAAGCGATAACAGCGATTAAAATTGAACGCATTATTGAATTTTGAAAATGAATTTAAGTATTCGTCAAATGAAAAAAATGTCGGCAGAAAATAATTTCAAATGAACTACGCACAACTATTTATAGTAGGACTGTCGTCGAGAGGAAAACATCGATCGAGATCATTCTTTTTCTTTGTGTTTGAATACAGTAATCAATGATATATGTATATATCGTTATATCATTGACCTCGACATGCGTTTAAGACCTTGTTTCGATGTTCGTGCATGATATCATCTGATCTTCTAAGGTTATTTTCTACAAGATTTCAAACCGACGTGCACGCCTTGTTTTGTTTTTCTTTCATCATATTATTTACTTAAATATATGGAAAGATTCGTTTTTTAATGAAAAGATCGGATAAAAATCTTAAATTAATCAATTGTAAAGATGATCTATAAAGAGATTCTTGATAATTCACACTCTTAATATGCTCAAAAGAATATGATTGGTAAAACTTATTATTGAATTGATCGAGTCGATACTTCACACAATAAACAACAATTTGGAGAAATCTTTCTTGTGTTATTATTTTTTCTATGAAGTAAAGCATTGTATGACTCTTTTTTTTTACGGAGAGAACAAGAAAAAAAATATGATGCACGCGGGTCGTATAGAACTAAAAAAAAAGAATGGCGACGAGGGTGAGATTCGAACTCACGCGGGCAGAGCCCAATAGATTAGCAGTCTATCGCCTTAACCGCTCGGCCACCTCGTCTGAAAGACTCACTGAAAATAAAATATCTTGAATCAGTTTATTCCGAAGACTTGCAAATTTTTTTATTAAAAAAGAAAAATCCTACACTAACTAGTCTAGCAAATAATTCAATCGTTTTTTTTCTTCTAATTACATGCATTCAATTTAATTCCATGAATTCTTGTTCGTTGCATCGGTCGTGAATTGTTGATAATCGGTGGTAGAGGTACTACTGAACGTGAGTTTTTTATTGGACGCTGCAATGATGTCATTGATTGTTGTTTTTGTGGACAAGAAATTAGAAATATTTCAGTCGTTGTTGGTAATTGCAGATTTGTTGTTTGTTGTAATTGTTGCTGCATGAAAATATGGATGCAAAAAAACAAAAATAAAAATGCTTCCTTTCTCCTACTTTTCGTACTCGTCGTTTTAGTGAAGTAATTTGTTGATGATATGGATTAATTTTCGATTGTTTTACAAAATGATGATCTCGTTTGATTTCTAAATTATCCGATGAAAATGACTCATCGCTACATGTTTGAACCGACAGATACGAATCATTTAAATTTATATTCTAAAAATTCGAAATATGAAAATAAAAGATTTTGGCTTCCGTAAAACTGTAGAACCTTGCTCGAATAACTGGTCGACAGATCCAATTTTCGATCATTATATTTCTTTTCTTGTAAATTGATTAAATTGAATGTTCGTATGATTGTTTGAGGCATTCCTGCGTCGAAATTTTTGTCAATGATGATCGAATAAACGAGCGCAAAAGAAAAACAATATTTTACACGTCGTTTTCTTCGAGATTCCCTCTCTCGACAGCACAGAAAAAAACACTCACGTCTGCAACATAATTGAAAACGTGGCACTTATCAAAATTACATCAAACAAACAAATGCGCGCCCCACGGTCAAATTAATAAATTCGCTGTTTTTCTTTTTGGATTTAATAATTTGGAAAATTTATTTAAGAATCAGTTTTATGAAATACTGGATTGTTTTGAGTAAAAGATGACAAGAAGAAAAAAGAAATGGCGACGAGGGTGAGATTCGAACTCACGCGGGCAGAGCCCAATAGATTAGCAGTCTATCGCCTTAACCGCTCGGCCACCTCGTCGAGTTCGACCTTCATAGGTAATGATTCGAATGAGGAGCGTTCAAATGAAAAGCAATAAACGAACAAAAAAAAGAAAAATGTCAAAGGAAATTGTGAACTTTAATTTTCTTCATTTGAATCGAAATATTGCGACGAAGCCGTATTGTCATCATCATCATCATCGTCATCACCACTATCGTTTCTATTCTTCTTTTCTTCTGTTGATTTTTCTAAATCGTCATCTGTTTGAATAATAGTTGGTTCGTCATCTTCGGAATTCGATTGATCACTTTCAACTGCTGATTTGTCTTCGTCATCACTATCATCGTCGTCTAATAATGGTCGGAATTTTTGAACCATTTTTCTCATCATTTCTTTTATGTCATCTTTTTCCAATGATCGAACGTTTCTTGCTAAAATAAAAACATTAGACATGCAAATTATTTCATCGTTGTAATAATTTTCGAGTGCTTACGATTTGCATTTGAATATTCAATTAAACCGAGACATACAACAATAGAAAGGACTATAAGCACTGTTCGCATTGTCGTATATGATAAAGTAGAAATTTTCAAATGACACTTTTGAGATAGAAAAAAAACACACACGCGCATTCTCTAACGGTAATATCATGTTTCTCTTATAAACACGTACATATGTGTCAATAACACGTGAAAAAAGCTGATTTTTTTTCTCATAAATTAATATAAAATATTTGTCTAGTTGATAGAAAATAATAAATTTTTTTTGTCTGTAATATCTTATTGATTTAAGGAAACGAGATTATTTTTCTAGTGCAATAAATCATTTGTTAAAGCGAGCAGACTGTGATAACAACTAAATAATTTCAGCACATTGAAATCCTTTTATTTGAAAATTGCAACGAATGTACGCTAACAGATAAAAGAATTATTATGCGCATAGAAACTCTTGCAAAAAAAGAAGAAGAAAAAAGCAAATGAGTGTCCAATTTCACAATAAAAAGAAACGATAATGACGTGAAATCATTAATTTTGTAACATGAATCTAGTTTCAAAATACGAATTAGAATGTTGTTACACCGAATCCAACTGGGTAACCGCCAATTGATGGTCCAACTGGATAGGCTCCTCCAATACCGCCTAAGCCTCCTCCATAGCCACCTAAACCTCCTCCGTAGCCACCTAAACCTCCTCCGTAACCACCAAGACCACCGAGACCAAAGTTTTGAGGAGCGTAACCAATACCACTACTAAGAAACTGTTGATACGCAAGACCAAATTCTTGTGTCCATGGAACTAAGATAGTAATAGTAGGTTGACCTATTTGTCCAACTACTGGTGGAACTACAGGTGGATATGCCACTGGAGGAACTACTGGTGGATATGCCACTGGTGGATATGCTACTGGTGGATATACTGCTGGCGGATAACCACCTCTTCGGATAGCGACGGTTGTTGTTGTATACATTACCTACGGTATAATTAATGTAAATAAACGACGATTTAACTTTGCTCTACCAATATATATCTATATTTTTGTTTGTTTCTTTTTTTCTCTATGCTTATTTTGTGCTCAAAGATGCGGTTAGAAAAAAATCCGATTGATGTGGTTGGATACTTAACCATGAGAAAGAGAGAGAAAAAAACATATAATCACTCGTCTGGAACAGTTGACAATACGTGCATTTTATTGTATTGTCCTTGAATTATTAAGAAAATAGTCAAATAAGACAGAGATAATGATGCATAAATACTAAATCGATGAAAAGAAAGAAACGAAAGAAAAAAAACATATCTATATGATCGTTTTTTGAGTAAAAAAAAGAGAAAAATGGTTGTAGACTACAGAATAAAAGCATAGAATACATAGTTTAGAAAATAATGCTTTCGAACCCTCAACTCAAGGGAAAGAAAAAAAATAACTATATGCAAGAAAAATACATTCGATTTTGTCCTTCTCATTTTATATTTCATTGCTTCGAAAACAATAATGTTTCATGTTTATTTTTTTATTGAATATGAACAATAGCATCTTTAGCAAATCTCGTCAATGGTTCATCATACATATGTCCTCGACGTTTTCGATGTAAACCATAAACACATCGATAGATCGGCGCATGTTCAGCATCGACCATTGTCGTTTGTTCGAATTGTAATGTAAAATATTGTACACAAGAGGTTTTCAAAATTTGCTGAATTTTTCGACCGTATTCATTCGTACACGTACTTATTAAAGCATCTTCTTCACAAACAAGATGCATTGTCGCATAAATATCTTTTGCTGTTGCTCTGAGAACACACAAAAACAAAAGAAAAGATATAATCAAAATGCCTTTCGATATTCCTACCGCCATATGTGAAAACTATGAATGCTTTTAATAGCTGGTATAGTCGTAATAATCTCATTCATTAACATTTCAGTATTAATACCTCCGGGAACATCTTCGACTAAAATTTCACTTATTGCAAATATGGCAGGTACGGCTCGTATAACAATAATAATAACCATAATTAATGTTAATACGGGATCGATATATTTAATCCATCCATTGATTTCTTTTTGAGTTTCGGGATCATAATGTGGAATATATTTTATTAATAAACCCGAAAAAACAACAATAACCGATTCTAACAAAACAACCTTGGTATGAAACGACGAAAACTATTTTGTTTCTAATGAAAAGAATATCAACTTACAAATGAGTGCAAACAAAGTGCATGTAGAGTTGCATAGATTCTCGAATCTCCTAGTTCAACATTTTCGTAGGTGTATCCTTGAAGAGAAACTTTTGTTAATCGCTGTTCGGTGGTTAATAATTTCGAATCTGTTCGATTTAGACTAATACTATCTCTATTTTCCAGTGGCATGACTTCCGACGATTCAGTAATTGTATTCTCTCTCGAAACCGGCGGTGGTTTTTGCTTTTTCTTCGCATATTTTCTTGTCCAAGCAACGAAATCTTTTTTCTTTTTTTCACTGATTTCCTCTTCGATATCATGATCATGATGATAGCCCCAGAACATGGCTATGCCAAGTACGCCAACGAAAATTCCTGCAACACCTAAATAGATCATTAATTCAGGATAATGTACATGTAAAGGATTAACAATATGATTAACAGCATCGACAATGATGCCCAATGAAACTGACAAGAGAAAAACTTCTTGTATAAGACCGAATAATAATTCTGATCGTTCATAGCCGAATGTATTCGTTGTGTTGAGTTTACGTGCACGTTTCGAATTACGTAGGATAACCATAACACCGATTAAACAAAGACCTTCGGCAAATGAATATAAACCATCGGCAATCAACGAATTCGAATGTGTTCGAATGCCGTAAATGATTTCAATTGTGGCTATACCAATTGTTAAAAGAAACATTAGAGAAACACGTACGATTTTGGAAAATAATTTATGACAAAACCATTGACAATTTTGAGAAACTAAATTCGTATTCGGAGCCATTTATTTTGAAAAAGAATGAAAAAAAAGCAAATGATTTTCTTTTTTTATTATCAAGTTTTTATTACACAAAGGATACACCTGCGCAATATAAACAAAATACATTCTCTACGCAAATGCTAAGGACAAATAAACATGTTTTTTTAGAAAAATAAATCTGTCAATATTTCAGTCAAAGAACAATTGTTCTCATCTTGTATAATTAGCATTTGCTGTTCTTTGTTCAGTTAATTATCATTGTCATTATGAAATGAATAAGACTCGACATTCAATATCTGTACATTGACTTGGTATTTATCGTTTTTCTATTTGGATATTCTTTGACCTTTAGTTGAACGAATGAAGAAATCGTTACTAGAAATTAGTAGCAATCATTTTTTTCTTGTTTTTCTCTTCTCGAGACTCGAATATTGACAATCAATTAAATGTATTTAATCTGATCGTTTGAATTTATTACGTTTTCCATTGAGTAATTAACCAAATGATCGAATGAATCATTATTTGAAATCTGATCTTGACAACGAATATTGAGTTGACGAAAGAGAGAAAAAAAAACGAGACAGAGAATGAGCAGAAAGAAGATCAATGATGCATAACCAATGAAACGTAGGAGACTATGATCAAAACGAACCATATTGATGAATAAACGTAAATGTTCTTCTTTCGTTACAAAAGCACAACTAATCGATTGGACAAGCTTGTGTCGTTCGAGTCGAAGAAGAAGAAGAAGAAGAGAGCAAAAAAACGAGACGAAGACATTTCAGCTGATTGCTAGAAGAATATCATCGATGTACATGTACAGAAAAGAAAATATGCTACAGACATATTATCACTGATTCTCGTCTTTTCTTTCTTTTTTCTTTCTTTTTTTCTTGCCTACGCACATACGCACATACACGCACGCATATACACTCAAAAACCACATCGTGTCATTTATTAATAAACGATTGTTTTTCTATTTCTCCTAAAGAAGCAAAAATTTCTTCAAGACAATGAGTACTCGCAATGATTTCAATCAAGATAAAGATTCGACAGTTATTCGTCGAACACTCGTTGAACGTGGTCTAAGACCTGTGAATGATATTTCAACAGCATCAACAACTGCAGCTATAACGACAATCGTTCGACAACATGAAGACGAACAAAAAGAATTACAAGAATTAAACGCAAAATTTGCTGTCTATCTCGATCGTGTGCAATATCTTGAAAATCTCAATCAACGTTTACAAGCTGAATTAACGAATTTACGACAAGCATGGGGCGGTGATGCCATCGAAATTCAATCCAATTTTGATCCACAATTGAATAATCTTCGTCGAGGCATTGATGATTCATTGCGTGATCAAGCTTTACAAGAACTTCGTATAAAACGTTCGGAATATGATATTTGGCAATTGCAACAACAGATTGCTGCACTTAATTACGAACAAGATCAACAATATTTTCGATTACTTGAACAAGAACTCGATGGTTCCACAGTTGAATTAGAACATTTAAAAAATCAACTCGATGAAAAATTTGCTAATCTTGATAAACAACGACATTTAGCCGAAAGTTTATTAAAAGAATTAAACGATTTAAAAAATGAACTTGATACTCAACAATTAGAACGAATTATGTTAGAAAATGAAGTACAAACATTACGTGAACATGCTGCATTTCAAGATGCAATCTATCAATCACAACGAAATGAAATAGTTACACTAAGTACCACTGAATCAATTCGATATTCTGTTTTGTTTTGTAAATCTTTTTTTGCTATGATTTAGGTACGCCTGCCATTGATGTATCGAGATTCTATCGAACGGAATTAGCTCGAGCTATATCCGATATTCGACATGATTTCGATGTTCTCTCTCAATCGCAAGCTCATGAATTAGAAGAATATTATCGAGTTAAAACCGAACAAGTTCGAGCTGAAATCGAATCAGAAAATGAACGTAAACGTTTGCTAGCTAGTGAAGGTGTCGTTGAGTCTATGGATAAAGTTGCTTTAACAAATACATTAAAAGATAATCAATTGGATTTGAATGCACTTCAACAAGAAAATAAACAGCTACAAGCCATATTTGATGCTATTGTCAATGATTTAGAAAAGATTCAAGATGAACATTTAAAAGAACAACATGCTTATGAACAAGATCTCGGTCAAATTCGTAATGAAATCAATGAAAAACAAAATACGATTAATAATCTCCTAGAAAATAATGTTTCACTTCGTTTTGAATTGTCAACATATCGACGTTTGTTAGATGTTGAAGAACAACATCTCAAACGTGTTGAACAAGGTCAACAACAAACTGAAGCTTCACTTTCATCAGCACGTCAAAGTAATCAATTACTCAATGAATTAACTACAAAGAAAATGACCGTTCAAAAAACAGCACGAGGTATTAAAAGAAAGCATTTTCTGTTTCTTTCGAACTTAAAATTGTTTTTTTTTTCGGTGAAAATTCTAGGTCCAATTTCGTTTGATTCAGTTGATTTAGAAACTGATTCAGTTAGTTTAGTCAACGAACGATACAGTAGCAATGATCAACCATTAAAAAATTGGACAATCCGTCGACAAATTGATCAACAACCAGAAATTGTCTTTCAATTTCCGCCGGGTTTTGTACTTCGACCACGGCAAACTCTTCGAATCTTTGCCAAACAAAGTTCACATTCAAATAAAGCAATCGGTGATCGTTTAATTGCCGATCGGATTGATACATGGGGCATCGGTCAAAAGATGGTAACACGTTTAATCGATGATAACAATGAAGAAAAAGCAATTATTACGCAAATATTTCAATAGAGAAATTTTCTAGAACATCCTTTTTCATTTCTTTCATGAAAACTTGCCTTTTTTTCTCTCTCTTTCTTACTTTTGTCCCTCTCTGCGTAAAATAAAATATTGTTTAACAAATATTCAAAAGCCTCGATCAAAGTTTAGTGCGAACATATGTTCACGTTCTCAGACGAATATCTCGTATATAAATATTTAACAAGAATCTACAATCGATACGGAATATTTTCGTATATTCATTGATTTTCTCTCCAATGGCTCTTACTCCTTCAGTTGCTCTTCTCTTTTTACTTGTTGTTGCTGGTGCATTAGCAACAACAATTGAACCATCAACTTCGAGTGCTCCTGTTGTCGTTCACGAAGGTATCGTTTTGTCAAAAAGATAAAAATCCGAATACAAAGATAATCTATTCAGGTCGATGTCCAAGTAACAATCTACTTATTCATATTCATTGTCGTCGTCGTGTTTGTCTTCCCGAAGAAATGATCTCACATTGTCAAAGTGATGCTAATTGTCCAACAACACATAAATGCTGTCGTCCAATGTGTTCATGTCGTGATGAATGTGTTCGAGCTCTTCCTGATTTCGCTTAAAATTATAATTAATTTCTTTGCAAAAATATGCATCTGATATTTACAGATGCTAATTAAAATAATAAAAGAAGAAGAAAAAAACTGGCGACCTAGTAATTGACAACGAAAGGCTTTGCGTTATTATCTTTTTCGAGCAGACAATGCGTGTCCTTCATGTTTCTAATCGATGTATTTCTGTTTTTCTCTTGTTTGCATCCGCGTATCTACTCAATGACGCATGGAACTGTCAATAAGATCTTGTCTTTTTCGAAGGAAAATTAATGAGCTTAGTTTATCTAACAAAACAATGTCCTCAAGAAAACTATACACGTCTGTTTGTTGTCAGATTATTGACGGGTACATTTTACTATTATTCAACGCCATCTATTCGTTTGATACTTTTATTTTTCGATTGGATTTTGGTCTACCTTACAAATCGAAGATAGTTTTTCATTCACTCACTCTGTCTTGTTTTGCTTTTTAAAAAAATGATATCTCGATTAATCCGTTCATCGAAATGTCTACTTTCAACTCAAATTCGTTCGATTTCATCGGCTCAACATCAACGTCCATTAATGTTAATGGATATTCCTCATCAAGCTTATCCAAATGCATTATTATTAATTCGAAATCTATTCTCTCGTTTGATTATAAGCACATATTTCGATTCAACATTTGCTATTAAATCATTTTGTGATGGCGCACGACAAGCATTAACTGTCGTTTCACAATTAATTGCTAATGAACAATTCGATGATCTACAAGGTTTTGTTACGCGAGAGGTAGAAGATCAATAAACAAATCACTGTTGGTTTTTCGATTGATTATATCTTATAGGCTATCAATGAAATTCGAGAGAATTATCAATATCTATCATCGGAACAAAAACAACAAATATCTGTTGAACAGAATGAAATCGTTTTCAGTCATCCGTATTTAATTGGAATGATGCTAGACGAAAGAACAAGTGAGATCAAACGACCGACTAATTGAACTAACACGATTTTCATAGAAACACGAATGGTTGAAATAACAATGATCTTTCATGTACTCAAAAATCCTCATTTATATCAAGAAGAAATTATGCAAAATTCGGATAAAACATTGACGAACTGGGCATTGACTGTAAAGAAAATGCGTGATAATCTTCTTATTTGTAATTATAAATTTCTTCGTGATATGAGTAAGAATGCAAATGATACAAGTTGGATCATCACTGAACTTAATCATTGGTCACCGAGTGAATATCTCAAAGAGCCGAACTAAGAACTTTTTTTCTCTTTGTAAATATACTTTCTTAGGAAAACATGTTTTTTGAATAAACATCCTTTTTCCGACGCATGAAAAAAGAAATGACACATCTTTTATTTACTTATCAAAATAGAAGAAGGAAATATTTTACAAGTTTGTTTTCTTCGTTTTTTGTTGTATACTTAGTTATAGTACGATTGACGTCGTTGATCACGTTTGAGTATTCGATGAAATGTTCGTCGAAAATGTTTATTTGATAAAGCATATAAAAATGGATTGATTGTTGAATTAACATAACCAAGCCAAATCGTTGCTGTCACAATACGTTCGGATACGCATGAACCACAAAAAGCAACGACCATATAGAGAATAAAATATGGAAGAAAACAACATGTAAAACCGAAGACAATAGCGAATAATTGTCGAAAGGCTTTCTCCTGTTGATTCCAGATCGTTGTTTGTTTAGTTCGACTGGATGAACGTCGAGGAATATAAGAATTCGAACGTGGAAGAAGAGTTGACGATATACTATTTCGTTGAAGATTATACGATGAAATCGTATTTTGCTTTCGACTAATCGATGATGTCAATGATGATGATGAAAGTCGTCGTAAACTAATTGCCTGATTATTATTATACAAATCATAATTGGAATTGACTGACATTTGTGATGAACAGCAGTTGCAAAGGTTGAATACATTTAATTTCGTATTCTTCGATGACGAGACTTGAAATGGTGTCGATGATCCTCGTCGCATTACATCAGCGAATGAACATCGACGGCAAATGGGCACGGAATAGAATTGAAATGAGTCTCGATGTTCATTCGAATAGATTCGACACGATTGATATGTTGAAGGTGGACTCAATGATGAACGAGATTGTTCATGATGATGTGTCAACCATGTTAGTTCATTCGGTGGACATGGAGTCGGTTCAGCAAATGAATACGATGGTTTTAATAACGAGTGTCGATTCGTTTTGTTTTCTTTGAAATTAATACGCAATTTCGAATTTCTATCTGTGTTAGTTTTCGGTAGATAGACACTTTCGTTCTCGATTATATTACATGTTGTCGAACATATTTGTCTCTCATTATCGCACACAGGGATTGCTATTGACAAATGAGAGTTTCTTCTAGTTGGATTTAATTTGTAATTGCTTGGTAGATCAGGTACTTTGTTTGAATGTCGTTGTAAGAGAATATTTTTATATCGACGTTTGATTTCATAATAAATTCGACCGTTTAAACAAATTAAAACGAGTAGTGGCAAATAGAAATTTAGTATTGCCGTTGTTACTTTAAATGGTTTCGAAAGCGTATAACCGGGTTCACATTTACTTGGCTAGATCAAACGAGAACAAAAAAATGACGTCATTTAGTTTCATTTTCTTTTTCTTACGTCAATATATAATGTTGTATTATCAGTAACAAAATGATTCCAACCAAAAATCGGTATAACCCAAAGAAGGGATAAACCCCAAGCAAAGCCAATTAATAGTAAAGCTCGTGCTCGTGTTCGTTTGCCGAGATATTGAAGTGGAGATGTTATTGACCAATATCGATCAAGACTTAATGTGAGTAAATTAAAAATTGATGCTGTCGATGCTGTATAATCAACTGACAACCAAATCTGACAGAGAATTACGCCTTAATAACAAACATATTTTATTTATTTCATTTGAAATTTTTACATAATGAAACAATAAACGTCATTATCTCATGTCTCTAAGGAAAATAATGGACCTTTCTAACACATCCGCAAAATTCTTTTATTCTAAATAACGTCATAAAAAATTAACTTACCCATATTCCACTTTTCCATAATGGCATATATTCCAGCAATGGGCATAACAAAACAACCAACAATTAAATCAGCAGTTGCTAGACTGAGAATAAATAAATTGCCAACCTAAACGAAAAACAAAACCACTGATATACATACATATACACATATAGAATTAGTTTTTCGTTCTTTTCTTTTGGTTTGTTCTTGTAACTATTCTCGTTTTCTACTCACTGTACGCATTCGACGAAATGTAATAAGTACGAATAAATTACCCATTATTGTTAACACACAAAGACAAATACAAATAAAAGTCAACAAAATTTGATATGCTAGTGTATAGTAATGATAATCAAATGAATTTGAATATGTCAAGTTCATTTTCGAATTTCGTTCAGTTGTTAACGAGAAAATATCGGTATTGAATGGTGAATATTTATTTTGATAACGATTATATTCATTGATAATATTCATGTGTCAAAATAAAAAAAAACTGTATATACTCAACTAATGTTATTAGATTAATTAAATGACATTTTCATGTCGAGAATAGCATCGTATTAAAAAGAATCGAGAGAATGAAAGCGAGAGAAACAAGAAGAAAAGGAATACTGATTGTTTTTGTCTGTTGAATGAAAAAAACAAACACGAATAATACTAAAATCAATACAAAAAAAAACGCAGATTTTATGAAATCTGTTCGCTGACAATAAAACTCTGCTGTTTATCAATTATTTAATATATTAAATATATGATCCTTTGAAAATGTCGGTAAAATGATCTGTTAATTTTGAGAAAAGAATATTCGAGACAGTTTTCTATTTGTAGATCTAGTCTGACTATGGAAAAGTAATTTTATCTTCGAAAAGAAAAGAAGCTTTTCGATCACAAACGAAAAGAAAAAGAAGATAATCAGTGACTGTCAACGTCAGTTCAAACCCACACGATTAACATTGAAAAAAGATTTCTATCGAATAAAGTCATGTTGACTTCTAATTATTTTTTTTGTTTTGTAAATTTCAAATTTACTAAAGAGAAAAACAGAAGATATAAAATTGTTAATTAATATTTTTGTAAAATAAAATATCCGCAAGAGATTATTCGAATTCAATAATCAAAAAAAAGGAAAAGCCAACAAATGTTTGTTCATTGTCGTCCGCAAATGAACAGAAGATCAAATTAGATTCTTTTTTCTCATTGCTAGGCGTGCATTTTCTTCTTTTCATTCACAATCGTCTATATTTGATTTTCTCGGATTTGAGCAGTCGTGTTGTTTTTTCTTCTCCCTTCTCTAATGTATACAATCGTTTGTTCGAAAAAACAAAACAAAGTACACAGACGATCAGCAGAGCACAAAAAACAATCGGATTTTATTTGTTTTGCAAAATTACCTAGTTCCGTTTGTCTTCTTATTTATTGTTTCTTGCACTAGATTTCTCGCTTTCTTTCTTTTTTATTCTTGCAAAAGATACATTATGTTTTATTAATATACTATTTCTTTTTCATTCTTATTGATATAACATACGATGACTTATCATCTGTTGTTTAATTAGGCTTCGAAAAAAAAACATTTTTCTTGTCTCGTCGATCTTTTGCTGAACAATTGAGTAGACGAAAGAAGACAGAAGAAAAAAAAAGAGATTTATCCGTAATCTAAGATCTCATCCAACTAATCAAATCAATGATCGTGGTTTATTACCGTGCGTAGATGACGATCCGTTTGTAGTGCATAAACAACGACTGTATTACCAAATATTGTTAATATTGCTAAACCAAACATCGTCAAAGCCAAAAGAATGCGTTGTAACAAAGATGAATCCAATGGTAAATCCCTGATCGATATTGTAGAATTTGTCGACATTTAAATGAATTCTAATCTAGAATCGAATTAGCGAATGAAAAATTAAAAAAGGAATGTAAGGGTGTTCGAGATGCGACGGCTCGTTTATCAATTTCAAGGAAATAATGACCTCGTACAAAGAATAAAACATGAATTTATCTTGATCTATAAACAAAAAACAAAGAATATGTTTGCTAATGTCATTCAGTCTATCAGAAAATATTTTAATTAAATAATCAGTGAAAATAAAGATGGTTTCTGTAGTCTTCTATCTCGTGGAATGCAATCGGATTGACTATAGAAAACAGTATAAACATCTAACTTAAACGATAATTGATTTTTTTTCGATCAATCATTTATGCTTCTTTCGTTCCGCATTGTCTTTTTTCTCGGGTGTCACATAGGGCCTGCTGTTTTATAGCTATTTTTTGTTCTTTAATGGTCTTATACTATGCTTTTTAATATTATTGACGATCAAGAATCTTGTTCTTCGCCTATCTTTTTCTTCTCTATTGAAAAAAAAATAAGAAAAACACATGAAGAATTAAAGAAAATTGTTAACAAAACGAAGTCTCTTTAACTAAGAGCTACAACTGACTCTATGTTGGTAACATATGGCCTTTTTTATTATTAGATCAATGAATAGGTTTTTTTGACGAAACAATAGTCAGCAACAATACATCAACAAAAATAAACCATTTACTCTTAATGGATGTAAATGATATTTTCTGTTTTTTTTGGTATTTGAACAAAAAAAATCAAATCAACATGAGAGAGATGCTGTTTTATCTAATCATGATCATATAATTGCTCGAAGAAAATAAGCATATATGAATAATTAACAAGTTGACAGATTGTCACAATGCACTGAATCTAAATTTTCGATATGCGCACATCGAAAAAAACACAAATTTTTCAATATTGAATAAAAGAGGCGACAATTGTTTAGTGGAAAAATAAATCAATCAACGACTAGACTATCATCGATTTGTCTTTTGGACTTTTATGAAGATCGATGATCTAATTGAAGTTACTAGGAACGTAGGAAAAAGACATGATTAATTAGAAAAATAAGTCTGCAAGCCAGTAACAACAATCTCAGTTGTTTCTTCCTCGTACTTGTTATTATAAGAACATTATCTAGTCAATACTTTAGTAGATGACATCAACTAACTTTTAAACCATGAAAAGAATTATTCAAGAGTGATAGCAACGTTGCATTTTCATTGAGATTGATCAATTAATTGAATGAAAGTGTGCCGTACGAATACTTAGAAACAAATGTCAAGATCACTAAGCAGTCGTTACAAACATATTTTTAAGAAAAACAAAGAAAAATTGGATTCTGTCTTTTGTGTTGTTGTAGATATATATATAAAATCGTCATTATTTTTCTAGTATAAGAGTTATTTGATCCAACATATTTGTCGTATTTTTCAATTGAATATACAAATACAAGTGAACGCAGCCGAGAACAATTACACTAAGAAGAAAAGAAAAACCGAACACGGATTAGGTGTTTATTTTTCATGTTAAACAAAATCGTGCTTACAAAAACATGACAATATGCACGAGTTTCTCGTTGTCATTTGATTGACAAATTGGGCTTGTTTCAATTAAAGGCGGCGGAGATGATGACGATGATGTCGACGAAATCGAACTTTTATGTTCAATAATTGGTGTTGATGGTTGTTCTACAAATGAAAGTCAGATAGTGCAAAAATATGAGATTGCGGCGTACCGTTGTAGGTATTCGAGATTAAATTAAGTCGATTATCTATATTAAAAAATAAGAATCGAGAGATTTGTCATAATTATTCAATTCGTTTTTCTTTTACTTAAATCTTTCAATCCTTCTTGTGATGCTGAATAAGCATTTCGTTCGATGATTTCTATAAAAAGAAAAAAAATCGATTGAAGATATTTAAAAGTTAAGACAAACGTTTGATGAAACCATTGACTGATTTATTGTAAATAATATGAGCTGTAACGCGTAGATTTGTTGTTGTTAAAGATGTTTGAACAAGACAATAACGTAGAATTAATGAAAATGTATCACAAAATTTCACACCTTCATTATAAACTTCCGTTTCAATAATATAATGTGAACCGGGTACTTGATGAAAAATAATCTAGATTTCAAATTAAATTTTTCCTTTCGTTTTTCTTGTTTTCAGAATATTATTTACTTGTTTTTCACGTGTAAAAATTGTACCTTTACCAACAAATGTTGATTCATACGGTACTTTATATTTCAAAGTTCGTTCTTGTTGATTGGTTGCTTCATTTATCATCCATTCTGTAACGGTTTCATCTGAGAAAGAATTTCAAACAAAAAACATGTTTTTCTTTACAAACAAAATATTAAATTTTGAAATCAAACCAAAGAAACGTTGTGCTTGTCGATATGTTCGAACAAAATCATTCGAGCCAAATATTAAATCGAACAGTCTATCGACAGTTAATTCATAATTACGTTCGAGTAGTGATTTATGATAATGCGATTCGCATAGGCATGTCGTTCGATATGTGATAGCAATTGGAGACCGGTCTTTTTTCGGTCGTGTTTGACCTGTTTGTCGAAGAAATTCACCTAGATCTTTTCGATTGTTATCTGTTCCATTTGAATTTGAACAAGTCTAGAGAATCAAAATCTTTGTTCGATTTTTTTTGTCATATTAAACATCAACAAATGGCATCTCACATGTAATTTCGCTTTTGCATGTTTCTTTGACGAAAGAGGCATTCGATCAGACTCTCAGTTGCTATTGACATACACAAACTTTGAGTTTCTTCGTTTTTTTTTCTTTCTAGTAAATTTGTTTTTGGTTGGCAATAGAGGAGGAAAGAGAAAGAAAAAAAATTCTTATGTCAATATACTCCAGATTTTATAATACAACGTAATTGATTCAAATCAACAAAAAAAAGTATGAAAGTGTTCAAGATATATCTCGGTTAAATATTTATTTTTTCAAATAGAAAAGAAAAACAAAGGAACACGTGTCTACGCAAGGAAAAAAAAGCGTTATTTCAGTCCGAGAGAATACATAGCACTTCGAATTTTATCGATGAGATACTGAAATATAAGAAAAATGTCAAGAGAGAGAATATTTAAGAAAGATTTTCGGAAGAAAATACTTACACGAGCATCGTTGACATCGAGATATTTTACGGTTTTGCCCTTTGAGTGCTTTCCATTGACTAGAATTTCAATGGAAAAACTGTCGTTTCGAATCGATGGAACTTGTAGAAGTTCTGAATATTCGATGATCCAATCGATTTCATATTCATCGAACGCTGAGTTTTCTTGAATGAAGAAAATACGTCTAAGAAAAAGAAAAACACTATCAAATGTGAATTTGACATAGAAATACTTTGATGTTGCCATTAAACACGAAAATGGATTAGCTGAACAACGTATATGTGCAACATAGGTATCGATTTTCGCATATCTGCCTTCTTTGAGTCGCTGAAAATTGAAAAAATCGATAAACAAATAGATTTCTATCAAACACGCTATACATTACATTAAAAATATATAAACCCATGGCATCATGAGGAATATACGGACGAATAAGTCCATCAGGACTAATGTATCGTGGATATCGAATACGTCGTACTCTTTCTTCTTGTTTTGCCACTCTGCAGGAGCGAAAACAAGTCGTATATTTTCGAGATGAAATGAAATTTACCGCTTAACAACATCTAATGAAGTACTAGCAAGATCGACAACTCCACTTACAGGTTGTGCAACAGCACCAATCAAACCTTTTGCTACGCCTTTCATTAGACCACCTACACCCTCCTGTTTTGCACCATCAATCGGTTTTTTAACAATACCAACTAGACCATGAACAACACTCTATCAAATACATATCAAATAGCAAATATCCTACAAATTTTCATCGACAAACCATCGCAGCATGCTTTCCTCCAACAGCAATATCAGTTACTGTACCCGTACTTTCTTCTTTTCGTCTTATTCTTGCATTTTTATAATTTTCATCGAACGTAAGTTTAGCTAGACTGGTTCCAACCGCACCTGCAAACTTCGACAAGGCACCTGCTGTTGAGCCAACAGTCGATCCAACAAATAACACAACTCCCTTTCCTATACCTTCAGCAAGCTCTACTGGGCCTTCGATTGCACCCTAAAGAAAAATCTTCACATTTAGTTTCGCCTACCAAACATAAAGACAAACCTGTATTGGTTCATAAAATAACGATTGAACGCCTTCAGTAAAACCTCGAAGAATTTCCAATGGATTTCCGAGAATATTCAAACCGAATATCAGCACATGAACTTGCTTGAACGCTTGCATTTGATAATGTTCGAGAACATCTTCGAATAGTTTCGTTTGTGTACATCGTTGAGAGAGTTTTTCATAGAAACATATTCTCAAAATAACATCTTGAACTTCAACGATATTCAATGTTTGTAAAAGATGGCCAACAAACGGAGATGTATTGAATAGATCATTCATAGATCTCTTGCCGGATAGAGTCAAACTCACGTGTATCTACGAAATAGAAATCAGATAATTGGCATAGATCGATGCGTTACTTTCAATGGTGATAAATGTAGATATTCAAAGAATATTTGTTTGTCTTCGATTGGTTGTTGAAGTTTAGTATGAAAAGTATTTTCGAGATATTGAATTTCAGTATTCATATTAATTGTAATATTCTAGATTTCAATAATTTTGAAAAGTTATTTTTTTTAATAGTAATCTGTACAAATTCACCTGTTCGTCTTTGTCTTCTTTGAAAAAATTTAGCAATGATATAATCAAATCTCGATCCATTCGAAAAGCAAATTCTTGAATTAATAATTTACAATATCTAAAATCAATTTTTTTTTGTCTTTATATTCAATTCGAATCTCTATATTCTCACTGAATATGTCGTATTTGTGATCGTTTCGATGTTTTCTCGCATACACTCAATTCAATAAATCCTTTTTCACTATCATCCGTATTCGACGGCGAATTTATTGGATAGATCATCGCTGGATAGATTGTATAATTCAACTGATTGTCAATTTGTAGACGGTGAATTCGTATGTAAAGTGTTGTCTGCGTATTTGACCAAGTGTATTCAACGGCTAGACCGTGAAGTCTTCGCCGTACTGCTAGACGTCGTTTTTTTTGTCGATTGATTAATTGAATTTCATTTTCCGAAGCGAATATTTTCTAGAATGATAAACGTGTTGTCCGATGAAATCAATTGAAAACAATTCATCTTACGGGATAATCATCTGAAGAATAATTGATTTGTTTTGTTTGAAGATATTTTTGATGAATATCATCGAGAAATGTTTGTTGTTTATTCGAGAAGATTTTTATTCGAGATCTATCTGTTTCAGTCCAAAGATATTTCGATCGATTTAAACTGAAATAAATCAATTCTTCACGAGTTTGATCATTGACTATCGAAAGGCCACAATTGGGCAAGTGAATTCTTAATCGAGATCGATTCGATGATGGTGAAAGATTGAATACTTGCCGAATTAGACGAGAATCATTCGAAAAAAGTAAAACAGTTTGAACACCATCGATAAAGATTGTATAGTGTATTGTCTGTTGACTTTCAAGACTACCGATAGTCGACTATGAAAAAAACAAAGCATAATTTCAATAGAAATACAAGTATTGATTTGAAATTACATTCAATCTGATAGTTTGAGGTTCGCCATCACCTGCAATACATAATTCTCTTGATTTCAATGGATTTGTCCAAGTATAATAAACGAATTGTTGAGGAACTAAATATTGCGTATTTCTACAAGGTAAAGATATAAACAAATAGATTTCAGTTGTTTTTTTTTGATAAACTACTGTTCATCTTTTTGAACAAATGATATCAATTGATCGTTTGTTTGATTAATAATTAAAACCGGTGCATCACCTTGTTTATAATCGGTAAATATCATTCGAATACCATTGAATTCAGTGGCAATAACTTCAACAAATATCACTGGATGTCCTTTATCATTGAGATAGAGAAGAGTTCGATGATTTTTATTGAAGAAGAACGTTTGTGATTGAATTCGATTGTGAACATAACGAACAATCATTCGATTGTCTTTTGGATTGACTGGCCAAAATGGAATTGTCTGTAGAACAGTTTTTTTGTTGTTGTTGTACAAGAAATTTTTCGAAAACTATTTTCCTACGCTGTGTGATTCGAGTCTTGTCCATTGATTCGTAGCATTTAGTTCGATGATTTCAAGGGGAATCTATATTAGTTCATAAATTCATTTTCTATTCAATCGAATCTACTTACTGTTGTTTGATTAATAACCACCATTGCCGGAAATAAAGTAATTAATTTCGTAAGACCAAATGAACTTGTTCGAATATCCACACAAATCTATCGAAAATAAACATTTCATAAATTTTTGAAAGCGAAATACAATGATTATGAACCGTGTGACTTGTCGAATTTGGTCCTTTACAAGTAGTCAAACCGGTATTTTGAATCACATCAAGAGAGAATTTCTCCGACCAATGATAACCATCAAGAGCGATTTCTCCCTATAGAAAAAAAGCAAATCAATTGTTGCTAATAGTGACGAATTTAGTCTGATACTGTTTGATTGCCATCACTAGAATAGCTTTCTGGACAGATAAGAACAGGATCTTCATTATTTTGAATCGATGTTTGTTCATTTCGAATCTAAATATTGAATATTATCAATATGAATTTTTTTGAGAGGGAGAAAAAGATGTTTTTCAACTCGAAATTTTAGTTCTGAATACGCATGATTAAGTATCCAAAATGGTGTGTAGAATATCAATCGATACGATTCATGAACAACGTCTATCCGTACGATAATTCTCTAGACAAAAAAAAAGTCAAATTTGTCAAAAGATTTTTGGAAAACAGAATCATTCATTATACTAAAGTCATTTCTCCATGTCGAAAAAGAATCATTCGTTCGTTTTTATTCTTCTTCGATTCACAATCAAATCGTTCGGATTTCCATGAACGACCTTGATAAGACGAAATCTTTCAAAATCAATAGAAGATTTTGGTTTTTCCGATTTCAAATTCAATTAATTAAACATACGATGAAATCAAAAACAGATCGTTTATTTCCTGAAGTGATCGATTGTGTTTCATTGGGTTCTAATAAAAATTTTCTCGTTGATTCCTAAGAAAAAACGAATAACAAAAACGATTCGTTCGCAATCGCAATGAACAAACATTCAATTTATATTGAATATGAACTGGTAGAAGATTCGTTAATTGAATAGGAGAATAAATATGAATACAATACGAGTTTTGATTGAGTTGATTCGTATTTTCCGAATATGCTTTTTGTGTTTCTTTATAAACAATAAAATAACGAATTTCATCGTTATCGAAACGCAAGTTTTCTTCTTTGACGTCGTCATGTAGCCAATCGAACATAATAAAATCACTTCGATTTTCGTTTTGATTGCTTCTAAAAAAATTGTTAATAATCTTTTGTTTCTTAGTATTAAAAATGCCTTGCTGAATTTACCTCTGTACACTGATAAATATCGATGACTCGGAATCCTTATGCAGTAAATCAATGGGAACATAGAAATCTTGTTCACTATCAATTCGATGAGAAGTTTTGTCATTAAAATCCATGATTATGATGGGTAATAGTGTGTGATTGATGATCTTGAAAGATGACAGAATGTTAGGTTTTTGAATGAAAACAAAAGAAAATCAACTTTGACAATGGAACGGAGGAGAACTCGTCGATGATTATGATCGATTTGTGTGTCAGAAAGAATTTTCATGCCAGAAGAATCGAGATCATAAATACGTTGATATGTATGATTGATATTGATCTCTTTGCTTGACTCATTAATCTACATCGATTTGTAAAAGAAAACGTAAAGGAAATGGAGAAGAAAGAGTATGATGAACCTGAAGAGTAAATTGTTGTTGATTGAATGATGTTTGCTGTTCAATAACTGATAATCGATATGCAGATCGAGGAACAATTGGTGTCAATGCAATCGATTGATTCGATTCGAAAACGATCGATGACCATGTTTGATTGTCAGTAAACAATAATCCTTGTAGATCCGTGAGAAAAAGACTTTGACCTGTTCGATTAACTAATTCTAACATTGATTTATTTTTCTTTGTATTCAATGTCAATTGATGCTCGTGATCGAAATTGGTGAATGATGAAAAGAGATTTGTCAACAGTTTGATACCAGTTTTTGTGATTGTTAAATTCAATAAATGATCAGTTTCGATCAAAACTAATTTCGACGCTATTGAACAAGTTAAATCCCATGGTGAAATTTTTGGAATATAAATCGGTTCGATTAATGGTTCCCATGCGAGTGTATTTTCATTGTATAGAACTGCTTCGACATTTAGACTCGATTTCAATTCTAACTAAAAATTAAGAAATGAGTTTAGTAATGTTTATTTGGATTTTTATTTACTTGTTTTGACCAATTTTTTACATTGGCAGTTACTTTGGATAGACACATGGCAACGACAGATTTTGTTTCCAATTCGAAATCAATATCGAGTTTTAATTCGACTGTCTGTACGTTGAAAAACATTTGTTGAGAACAAACCGTTGGCTTTTTGTCGACTGATGCGATCTCGTTGTTGTTTTCTTCGTTGTTCAAAAACCAGAATTGTCCATCACTTATTGGTTTATAATCGAATAGAGTTTGTATATCGAAACCTTCGACTTTATCAGTTGTCTAAAATTCAAAGTATATCGATTTGATTCATATTTTCTTTTCTACTTGTTGATTTCCAAATGAATTCATCACATTCACCAATAATCGAACAGTTGCCGGTGAAATATTCAGAAATAGATCCGATGCATTAATATTATATTTCTTTTCATTTTCATCTTGTTTAATCCAAAGATTAATTTCTGTTGGTTGTAGAATCTAACGCAACGAAGCATAGTATTTCGAGTGAATTCCTTCCAAGACGAAAGACTTTACTCGAGATTTGATTTTCGATTGTTTTAATTCTCTGAAATTTGATGTATACATTGTTAATTCTTTTAGATTACATGCCATAATCGTATTATTATTGATGCTAACTAATTGCATAGAATGTTCGAACATGTTGAGAACAAGACAATTCGAATTGTAATCATATTGAGTATCAAGTAAAATGATTTCAGGATTTTTTATAACAAGATCAACACAAGTTTCAATTGTACTAGTTGAAGAAGTCGTTGTGATTTTATCTTGTATTGGAAGATTGGCAACAAAAAAATCATATAAAATTAATAAATAATCAATTTTAATACAAATTGAAAGACCTTCCATTTCAACAAAAACTAAGAAATCAAAAAAGAATATTCGAAAGACTTTTCCTCGAAAAGCAAAATGTTTACTTCGTCTATGATCTTCAGATTCCAGAGTTAAATCCATGTTTAACATATGTGCATCTGGTCTGACAGTATGATGTCGATCGATTAGACGAACAATGGCATCTGCACGATGTGATTCTCTGAGATCATCGCAACGAACATCGTTTATTGATCCAGATAGTTTGTAAGTAGAATTTGAATATTGTCGAAAGACGATTTCAAGTAATTCAAATTCGACAAGTGCTAATCTTGAATCAGGATTATGTCGAACATGTCGTTCAGTCGAACAAATTAATTTCGGTTGATCAGTGTAAAGCGTTAATGCAAGTTTTTCAAATTCGACATGAATGTTGAACGTTTCTTTGTTAGATTCTGTAACGAAAAAGACAGTCGATTAGCAAATTATTGTGTTGAAATTCTCTAACCTTCTGGTTTTCCAAAAACTGCAATTTTCATATCTTCATTTTCTTTAATAATATTCGTTTTCGTTTGATCATTGAAATTCTCCATTGCAACTCTCAGTGCGCATAAATAATCATCTTTAGCTAATTGAAACTAGAAAAACTTCGTAGAAAATAGAAAACAAAGCGTTATCTCGCTCACATGAATAAGTCCCCAGTGCATTTTTATCGATATAGATGGTGTATTTTTGATTCGATCAGGATATAAAAGTCGTTGAACAGAAACATTCGACTGACCACAATCAAGCAGAATAATTTCACTGATAATATCGTGATTATCGTTCATATGTACTCGACTTGCGGAAACATTTTTAATAGAAATACATTGTTTTTCTATTAACGAACGTGTTGGATGATCAATAAATTTTGTTTGTAAATTAATTTCTCCAAGATCTAAGAGAAAACCTTCATTCGAACTCGAATTTATCGGTACGATGATATTTGGAGCATGAAATGTTGCATTGAAACGTAATCTAAATGCTTCGTTTTGCAATTTTTGTATTTGTTCATAGACAAGATCTGCTTGATTGGCAATAATACTCGATAAATTTAGCAATTCAATAAAGTTCTATGTACATAGGAGTAAAATTTAAAAGTGAAATACTGAAAAACTTTACCATCAGTTGATCAATATGCTTATACAACAGAATGATATTAGCTTTAGCAGAGTTGATATTAATTGAACAATCAGGGTCATCAATTGTTAATTTGATATATTCTGGATAAGAATAAAGAATAATTGAAACGTGCAATAAATCCTTTTCTTCGTTTTGTTGATAAATAATCTATAGAATAAAACAAATCATATTCGCTTTTTATGTTTGTCGATTTTCAATTAAGATTTCTACTTCTCGATATTTTGCATCTATATTCGAATCAAAGAGACAGAAATTATTTAAAACTAGATCAATATTTGTTCGATTCGATCGTTGTTCAATTTTTCCTTTCACACCTTGAACGTGCACATCAAACATCGGATTATTAACTGTCGAAATAATCACACGAAATTCTTGTAAATCAGCTTGAATCTCCATCGTAGTTCTATCTACGATATTCTCACTATGATTAACTGTTGTTTTGTCTGTAACGAATTCAGTTGACCATTGTTTGAAGAAATTGTCGAGAAATTTTATAATTGATAAAAACACTTCGAGTTTTAATTCAAATAGAAATTTATTGAAATGCAATTGAACATGATTTTTAATTTCATCATATCGTGGTGATGGTATCTGTTGAAATTGAATAGAAACTAATTTTGAATTGATATTATCTTCGAATGAAGAAAGAATTCGAGGATATTTCTCATGAGAAATAATTAAATTATTCAATGACGCTTCAAATTCTATATCTGAGGCTTTTAAATACGATTGAAAACATATTGAAACGAATGATATATGTAGAAATGGTTGTGTTTTATTCATTTTCTCTTCTTCAAGAGTAAGATCAATCTAAATATTTTACAATAAGATTTCCGATTGGTTTCTCCAACTTTCTTTTTTTACTTTCAAAATCTCGAACTTTGTCTCCAATTGTGTTCTATCTTCGTTTTCAATCGACATGTCTGCTATCTCAAATATTTCTTCAATTGAATCTTTTCGTATCAAAAAAGATTCATTATTATTATTATTTTCATCTAGTGTCACCATCGACAATTCTATTGATTCAATATGTTTAACTAGCTGAATTAATTTCATATCCGACACTCGCATCGTCACATCAGGAATTTGTCCAGAGATTTTCCAGCTAAAATTAAACGTGAAATTAATTCCTCTGAGTTGACAAATGAAACTTACGTTGGATAGAGGATATTATTCGAGTCGAGACATTTGAATATATCAGTAGAAAGTGTTACAGGCTGAATTAATTGCGAACGAGTATTTTCATGCGAATAAATCAATTGAAAATGTTCCAATTCCAATCGAAATTGAGTATAATTATCCTGAAACGAAATAACTGAACAAATTGAGAAATCGAATTCTAAGTTACTTGAATTTGTGATTTCATATTTCGAAAGATAAAATGACCCATATCAACACAAATCGATGGACTATTTCTAATTGAAGAATAAATATTATTCAAACAGAAAATATATTTGAAGACAAATAGTTTACGCATCATGAATTCCATTTCGTGGTAGAAGAATATACGACGATTGTAAATCGATAAGAATATCGAAATTATTGATTTGATCAACATTTGATTTCATCGTAGCTATCGATTGATTTGTTAGGTCGAATGCTGCTTGTTTAATTCTATCAAAGAAAGAAAAGAAACGTTTTTCGGTTGTTTTTTCATGAAATTTTGCCGACCCTTGTAAATTTTGTTCATTAGTTTCTTGAAAATATTCAATTAATTTATTAATTGTTGGCTAAAATCAATCAATGAAAGTTGATTTCAATAACATGATTTGTTCCTACAGAATGATATTTGATCTCTAGTGATTGAGAAATAAATTGAAGACGATAACCAGAATCTTTTTCTGTGGGATTGATTTGAAATTCAACTTGTAAGAGTTTCGTTTTGTTTCGTAGAATCGGTTGAACGATTATCGGCTGTGGTTTATTGGTATCTGGAGAGAATCCAGTAACATTAAATGAAGTTAGATTGAGATGAAATCTGATGAGAGAACAACAAAAAAAAAGTAGATTTGATTGTTAAATTTTGGAAATCATACAGAGCTGAAGAAATGGCTGGACGTCGGCGGAAGATGAATTCTGTATTTGATAGATTCAATTGAGTGATAATCTTCAAATTTTGATCATTTATCATTGACCAAATGTTAATATCCAACATATTCAAGTGAATATTCAAATCAATATCCACATACTATTTTCCAAATAAAAAAGACAAATAAATTCGACATTATTAGCGTAGTAGTTTAGAATACTTCTTTTGGATAAGTTAATGATGAAATATCTTCACCTTGATAACCAATCGTTTCGTAGAATTTTTGTTTTTCTTCATCCGAAACCACGGGTTTCAAATCAAACTCTAATATACAACTTCGACTGACGTTTTTTACATAATTTTCTAACTACCTGGTTGCCTCTCTTGAGGTTTTTTATACCACCAATTGGATATATTTTGAAATAAACTTTTCGGTTCTTGTTGTTTTCGTTTTTTTACCTAGGAAAAATATTTTCTCTTCAAATCTTTTTGTTTTCGTTCAAGAAAATCAAACTTCATTTTGAACACGTTGACGAATGAATAACAAATTAAATACATCTAACTGTTTCTCTAATTTCTAAACATTTCTCTCAATTAAAAATCAATAAAATCACTTTTTTCTCTACTTGAGCACGTTCTTTTTGTATTTCAGTAATTTTCTCGCTAAGTCCTTGGTAATAAATCGATTGATATTCAAGACAAGCACGTCGATGTTTTACAATCTCCTCCCATCGATAAGGTCGACTTCTTGGTTGAATAAATTCGCAGATAATTGCATTATACGCAAATTTCCACCGTGATTTTTGTTGATATTTTAAATATTTAGTTTTAGTTGTTAGATAATCTTGAAAATTCAATAAATCGAGAATATCTACGTACTATTTTTGAGAACGAGATTATTAGTTTTGTTTTTCTAATGAGAAGTTACTTCGAACCTGAGCACGAGTTAAATTTAAATTAATATGATCTAACTCGATGGCTATATCAAACATTGGCTTTTGAAAATTTAATTGACGAGGTTGTAATGTCATGATTAATTTTGCTTTGATATTCAACGGTCGAAAAATATAAGACATATCCGGTGGTAGATGTTGATTATTAGCAACGATTTTTGATTGTAGGTTTTTCTAATTATGGAGAAATAAAAGATAGTTAACATGAAAGTTAATGATGTGTTTTACGAGAATTTCATTGGAATTAAATTTGGCATTTGAATTCCAGTAGATTGCAAGTGCAGTCAATTCTCCAAACTAGAAAATCTAAATTCGTATCTTCTGAATTTGAATACATCGAAATACTTTGTAATGTATTAAAGTTTTCTCTTGTAGAACTGTTGGTTGCCAATCTTTATTTGTTGTCTAAATAAATCGATTTTGTAAAGAATGAAACAGATATTTGTTTTTTTTCGTTCTACATGAAAACTCATTGAATTCAATGTTATTCCAAATGCAAATGGATGTTGAGGTTTAGTTATTCGATCTTCATAAACAATATGTATATTATGAATCGATAATTCAAGATTTTGAACAATTTGTAATCTCATTCGAGCAGTAAATGTATCACTATCATCATTGGCATCGTTTGGTATCATTTGTTGGGCTCGAAGTTTTTCAATTTTTTCGACTTTTTGCATTTTCATTTGATATTGTTCGAGTTCGTCCTTTTCGCGATCATATTTGAGATCTATGAAAATATTCATTAAGAAAAAAAAATCCAACTCGAAATCAAACAAACCAAGTTTCGGTACAATAATTAAATACAATCCATTGATAGTCACACGAGTTGGTTGACTATAGAAACTTTTCCATGGGATTTGTAAGATTAGTTTTTCTATGAATGACAAAAAATGATTGCAACAAGAATAGGAAAGTATCAAAATTTTACGAAGATAACCGAATTTAATCGATAGGGGTAAATTGAGATCAGCCTAAGATAATTTATTTTAAATGAATTTAGTACAAAAAAGAATTACAAGAGCATTGGGTTTAATTGATAGATTTTCCAGAGTTACGTTACCTAGAAATCAAAGATTTAGAATTTATTAATTTTCGAACTGAATTCGAACAAACCATTCCATAGATCGATATTTAATTTTTTATAATCCAAATTCTCGACATATTTACTGACGTAAGTATTCAAAAACTCAACAGCATACTTTTCAAACACCATCTTTCTATTTCCGAGTGAAGAAAGAAAAGGTTTATGACATAAGCAACATCACACGTTTATCTATTTACTCATATATGATAACAGAATTGTTGATAAAGATGTAAAACCTTGCAATATATTTTAAATCTGTGTTTGTTCATGAGCTCGTATAGTTAAATCGTCGACAAAATTCTTGAAACTGGCTGTTTACACACACACTGTTATGAAATTTTCTTTAGTTACTGATTAATCATAAATTGATTTTTTCATTTGATTTCTTTTTAGTCAATCCATATGCACTTTTAATCATTCCTCCCTTTCATTTCAGGTTTTGATTGAATGCCATCGTAGAGGATCAGATTTGTCCCTCGATCATGTCTCATTGAGATGAATTACGCAAATAAAAATTAAATTCAACTGATTAGAATTATCCCAAATAATGTGATCGAATATTTATGACATCACTCGCATATGTACTTTTTTTATTCATGGATTATTCTTTAAACCGTCATAGATACGACAGTCGTAATATCGTTGGGATTTTTCCTTTCTTTCGGACTATATATTTATGCTTGTTTTTTTCTTTTGAATGAAAAAGTCAAATGAATAACGGTCTACATCAGAATCATGATTCGCCATATGTATGTTTTTGTCATGCAACAGTTAAAACTTCCTCTGAAATTGATTTTCCAAACAGAGCTCGAGTAACAGTAGAAGCTGAAAAAAAAGATTGTGGAAATCCAGGTTGTAGAGATTCCGGATGCTATGATGGACGTCACGACAAGCGAGATGATTTACGTTGTCGTTGCAGTATCATGTAGCTTTAATAAAAAAAAAACATTATCATATATTTATTTCAGAAAATGCATGCATCGATTTATTCTTTCATAAATTTGTAGTTTTGTTTTGTTGTTTCAATAAAAAAACAAGTAACATAAAAAATCATCTGTGTTAGTTTGAAATCCAAATCTTGAGGATGAGCTTTCAAAAAAGAATTAATTAAAACATCAATGTTACATTTATTAACAACAAGTGTTTCGATTCTTTTACTAATCATATTTTATTCTCTCTTTCTTTTTTTCAATACAATCTTTATTCTTCGTATACAGAAATTTCACAAAGTGCAACAGTAAAATATCTGTTCCATTGATTTGAAATACCAGTGGATTGAATATAAACAAAACGGCCGTTCAATGGCGTTTGACATTGAATATGTAAACGCGATGATGACAATTCAATTCGTGTTAAAGACGAACAAAACTGCCGTTGATGAAAATCGATTTGATACGAATGATTAGAAACGTAGATATTAAATCGATCGAGCGAATTGAAATAATCTCGATGAATTGTTTGATTATTTTCAGTTCCAATCCGTAGGATAAGACCACCGATTCGAATACGACGAACGAGATCAACCATCCAAATTGGTTTTTCCACAAAATAATTATCAATTGTCATACATTTCGATTCGAAACCATCAACAGCTAATGATGAATCACCATTCGTTTTTCGATAACTATGATATGTCAATGCGCTAAGCCATGTTGCTTTTCGATACGCAAGATTTTCAACTAATTACATCAAACAAAACAATAGTCGTTTCTCTTCGAAAATCAAAATTGACCTACTGCATTGTGCTTCAGCATTCACACGGAAATATCCTGGTAAACAAGTGCCTTGATGTGGACAACCGAGAACAGCTGCACGCATACTGACATGATTATGCCATTCAATTGGATGAAAACGAATGAATCTTGCTAAAAATGGTTCATTTAAAAAATGTATTCGTTCACTATCTCGATCATTATTCGCTGCAAATTCCTAGAAATTCATTTATCAAAATTCAATTCTATCAAATAAACACACGCAAACTTTAGGCTCGAATTGTGTCTGTTCTCGATAGTAAATCCACAAACGTGAATCATTCGAAAATGAAACTTTATATTTTGTCACCCATTGATCATATTTCCAGTCAGCTCGACCTTTCGTTATCAACGTTGTCACCAACGATGGATGTCCAACATCAAATTCTAACCATTGATTATCTCCTTCGAATGACAGAAAAAAAGAGATTCTTTTTCTTTAAATTCTCTTTTCGTTTTTTCTCTACGGTATTTTTTCTTCGAACACCAGGCTTTGTTACTCATGAGATGTGCATCTTGAGTTTGACATCTCGCTCGTTGCCGTGATGGCCATGTTGTCGATGCACGAATTTTTCCATACGGTGGCAAGCCTAAGTACTGATTGCATTCTTGACAACCGAGAATTTCAACACGTAACGATGGATGCGAATGCCATTGAATAGGATGGAATTTAATAAACCGTGCGTGAATTATTTCATTGAAATAATTATTCTTTATCGAATAGGAATCTCGATTGCCCAAGAAAATCTTCTGATTGCCATGTGGATCAACTAGATATTGCCATCGGTAGGCATCGATACTGTACGAAATCATAAATGATGTAACGAATTCATTTCGATTCGAACGACCTTGAGTCAATACTCCTGAGATCTAATGATGTCAAATTCTTGATCGTTTTTATTTTAACTACAAATAAATATTCACTAACTTTAGCTGCTATGCCTAAGTCAATTTGTAACCATTCGGAATCAGATTTTTGTCGTGCACACCAAGCACGATTTAATGTTTGATATAATCGAGCATTTCTTTCATGACAATCGACATTCGATAATGTCGATGATGCTGTTATTTGCCAATCACGTATGTCACCATTAATCATTCCCAATGGACCATCACATACTTCAAATAATCGAACATTCAACTTGATTAATCTTTCAAATCATTTTGACTTACATTTTGTTTGACTTTGAATTGGAAATGTAGAAAATAAAAGAAAGATATACGAAATCACGTTTCGTTTCATTGAAGATGCAAATGGCTCTCACAATGTTAAATAAACGGAACGAAGAAGAAGAAAGAGAAATGTCCCTTCAGGATATTTAATGACTTTTAACCTGCTGTGTTCAATGATTGCATCATCAATAAATGCAATTGAAAATGAACAAGTTTAAATCTATTACGAAAAAAACAATCCACTTTCGAATGATGTTTAGCGTCATCTAGAACTACCTGACAGGTAATAGGTGTAAAGAATAGATAAAAATCAAAGTAAACTCTGGATTCTCTTTCGTACGAAATCATCGATAAAACAAAACAGATCATTCAATTGAGATGCTTTAAGCTTTTTTTCTTTCAACAAAAGCAAAACACCTATCTAGGGAATGATTTTATTCTTCTTAGTATTTTAATAACGAAAGATTTACATTTTATTCATGTCTTTCGAACGAACGATGAGTATTAAATCTACAACATCAACATCAACAATGACAACATTGCCATCAAATGATCTGCATAATAATACGTCCAATGATCTCTATGAAGATCGCGATCATTTTCAAGCAATTTTTACTAATGATTCGAGATTTTTCGATACAAGTCTTCATTTATTTAAATCCTATGCAGCATTAGGTTACATCCAATTTAATGATGATAAGAATTCATTATCAATAAACAGTAAAACCCATGGACATAAACATCGTTGGAGACCACGATTGTTAGCAACAAATCACAGTGAACATCATCATACTGGCGTATTAAAAGCATTTCTAACCCCGACATTATTACGAAAGAGCGGTATAGATTTGTTTCTTTTTTCGTGAAATTTCTGCATATAATATTCTATTTTATTGAATAGCTCCAACGGCGAGTAATCGATCTGATTCAGGTATTTCAACAAATGATCAAATGATTGTTCATTACAAGCCAACGTCTATTCCAAATATTGAAGTAACAAATACGGATGAAGAGTCCGAAGTGACAATAACAAGATTATAATTCCTTGAAAATATTCAATCTATAACAGTCTTTCGTTTTCTTAGTTGTGAAAATACTTCTCACATGCATGGTTCTCACTCTCTCACACATTTTCTTTTTGATTATAAACATACACAGTTTTTCACACTCATTTTTTTTTCTATATCGACTTGTATGTACAGTTTATTGGTTTCTTATTTCTATCGCTCTTTTTTTTAAAATACATATTTACAGTTGCACATTAAAAAAAAAGAACGAAAGTTTAACAATCGTCATTTTCTCCTTCGGTGTAACTATCGTATCGAGCACAACTAGCACAACCACGAATCGACGATGATGATGTCGGCTTTTGTTTAATTGAAATACAAGAAGAAAATAATCTTCGACGACGGTGTCCCACCGGTGGATACATTGCAGCATAGTCAGCTCGAAAAAATCGAATATGAAACCAATTTGATAAGCGTGTCTTGTACGATACTGTTGACATTGTCTGATCGGTGAATGAAAAAACAATATGTATCATCTGTCTGCATTTGGAGACAATAGGTGTTATTTTGAAGGTTAATCTTATTTGAGTTGTTTGTTTGTTTTTCTGATTGGACTGAGTTAACTCGTGGATGGAAGAAAGATCATCGTTGACGAGAGAGAGAGAGAGAAAAAAAGAAAATTTTCTTATTTTGTTCCTTTTTTCAGACGAACGAGGCACGTTGTCTTTTTTTTTACATCTAGTCAAGAAAAAGAGAACTATGCGGAAGAATAGTGAAACGGTTATACCAATGGAACAAAATGAACAACCTGATCAAGAACGAATGACATTTCGAATTTATCTTCGAACATTTTGGATGGACTATCTTCTCATGGCTATTCTAGGAGCAATATCAGCTGGATCTCAGTCACTTCGACCAGCAGCAAATCGACTATTTCCGATTTATTTTCATAATGGTGAAGTTGTCAATCCGGAGTTTACTTATCCACTTGAAAGAAATATTATTCCATCATGGCTATCCGCTCTATTAGCATTTGTTATTCCGATGATTTTTATTTCATTAATGCAAATACGTCTACGAAGTTTCAATGATTTCAATACGGCATTCATGGGCTTGATCTATGCGATTCTAACAAGTACAGCTACACAAACAATAATCAAATGGTTAATCGGTGGTTTGAGACCGTATTTTTTGGCTGTTTGCAAACCAAATATTCTTCCGGCTAATATCGGCTCTGGAAAAGGTTTCGATGGTTTATTATTCGATCGTTCGATTTGTACAGGCAAAGAAGACGAAATCGATTATGCTCTCCAATCGATGCCATCTGGACATTCAGCAGTTGCATTCGCCAGTCTACTCTATCTCTCATTTTATCTCAATGGAAAATTAAAAATCTTCGCCAATTATCGTCCACAATATTGGAAATTCATACTCTTCTTTGCTCCACTACTCGGCGCTGTTCTCATAGCTTCGTCGTTAACTATCGATCATTATCATCATTGGTACGATGTTCTAGCTGGTAGTACCATCGGTATTATGTATGCTTTCGGTGCATATCGTTTTCAATATGCTAGTATTTGGGATTTTCGTTTCAATCATATACCATTGCCCAGAATCGAAGCTGAACGAGGTTTCGATTATCATCTTGATCACGTGCAAAGTGCATTGAGTATATCGAGAAAGGGTGGACTGAATAACCGACATGCTCTTGGCGCACCATTTGATGCCACAGTAACTATGTCAGTTAGTCCTGCATATGGACAAATGAGAATGTAATTGATTTTCTTTTCATGTAAATAAATCTGAAATCTTATTCTCGCAAACTTTATCAAGATATGAAGAATGTTTTTTTTTCACATTCTACTATTTCACCTTTCATAAGCTTTGTGTTGACAAACGAGTAACAGAACGACAAAGATGCATTTTTTTACGTGAAGTCAGATTCATCAAATTTCTTCTTCGCCTTTCGTCTGTCATCGAACATAGAGACACGTTTCTTTTTCATTCAACGATTACTATAATAGACTACCTAACCTTTGACAAGAAATAAAATGAACAAAACGACAGATGCTGTGCTAGTACTTCAACCTTCTGGAATTAAACCTTTCGAAGAAAAGATGTCAATTCGAATCTATATTCGTACATTTTGGATGGATTATCTTGCTATGGCATTATTAGGTGCGTTAGGTCTTGGAATTTATTATCTTCGTCCAGCAGCGACACGTGTTTTTCCTGTTTATTTTCGAAATGGTGAAATTGTTAATCCAGAATTTACTTATCCATTTCGTGCGGATATTATTCCTATTTGGTTAGCTGCATTTCTTGCTTTTATTGTACCATTTATTTTCATAATGTTAATGCAAATACGTGTACGAAGTTTGAATGATGTTAATACAGCAGTGATGGGTCTCTTATTTTCACTGATATCTGCAGCTGTTTTTCAAGTTTTTATTAAATGGTTAATCGGCGGTTTGAGACCGCATTTTTTCTCTGTTTGTAAACCGAATATCAACGCAACGAATGTCGGTTCGGGTACGGGTTTCGATGGTTTATTATTCGATCGTTCGATTTGTACAGGAAACGAAAAAGAAATCAATGATGCTTTAGAATCGATGCCATCTGGACATTCAACAGCTGCTTTTGCTGGTCTTGTCTATTGTTCATTGTACATTAATGCTAAACTCAAAGTATTCGCTAATTACCGTCCACAATATTGGAAATTTGTACTTTTCTATGTTCCATTACTCGGTGCAGTTCTCATAGCTTCGTCATTAACTATCGATCATTATCACCATTGGTACGATATCCTAGCTGGTAGTGTCATCGGTACTATGTTTGCTTTTGGAGCATATCGTTGTCAATATGCGAGCGTTTGGGATTTTCGTTTTAATCATATACCATTGCCGAGAATTGAAGCTGAACGAGGTTTCGATTATCATCTTGAACATATTCAATATGAAATGAGTGCATCAAGAAAAGGCGGTTTGAATAGTGGCAACCGTTTGATTGGTGCGCCATTTGATGCCACAGCAACTATGCCAGTTGTTCATACAACATCTGGACACATGAGAGTTTAGATCTGTTGATTCTTTAATTGAAATATAAGACCGAAATGTGTGAAGAACGAGCCTTGTCTATTCTTGTTTCATGCTAATAAAAGTCGAAAATATATCTATTATAAGCGATGTGAAATACTCTTGAGTATTTAGGTCAATAAAAAGATTATTGGTTATAATTACGTATAAATTTAATTCATATGAACTCATTTCTATATTTACATACAATTAATATAGACATCTTTGTTCCATTGAAAGATTTTAATCTTCTAATGAGTCGTAGATCTCTTTTTTTTTGTCTTTAAAGTTTAAACAGACTGACAAATTTCTTACGCAATATTACACGGTCAAAGAAACTTTTCTTTTTATACTCTTTCAAATTAGAACTAACTTGACAAAGTCTTGGATCGGAAACCATACTTGAAGTTTGATTTAATCGTCGTTTCCTTTTCTCTTCATTCATCACAATAATCAATTTAGAATCGTATGTCATTTCTTTTTCTGTATCAGTATTGAAAAAAAAACCCATCATAATCCATCCACACTGATGTACATATACAATACATGATTGACGTCAGAATCTTTTCAAATTGACTGTTAGTAAATAGCAATTTCACCTTTTTCTTTGCATTAAATGACGTATTATGTATATTGTCAATATGAATCATGTGCGTAGTAAATTTTGAAAGAAGAAAAAAAATCGGCAATTATTCTATTAGAATTTCTTGTTGTTATTATTCTTTTCTTTTTTTTTGCCTATCATGTTACTTGTTTATTCGTGAATATAGAAAAAAAACATACAAAAATATATGACTACCTCTAGTATTCTTTTTTTTTTGTTGCTAAAAAATAATTAGATATTTCTTCCGCTAAGATAACAATGTCATCTGAACATTTCTTTTCGCTCAACGTTCGGATCGATCTGTCTTTTTCTTTTCTTTTGGTAGTTTTTTTTTCGCGTAATTCTTTTTCTCATTCTAAAATATCGATTGATTAGTCGAAGACACCATCGACATTTTCTTTTTCTCTTTATCAGAAGAAAAACTCTTTTACATATATCGAGAGAGAAAAAAAACTGCTCGCTGCTATTTTTTCTGTTCTGAAAGTGTGATAGTCTCAAACAATCTTTTTTTCTTCTGCATATACGCATAAGAAGAAAAAAAAAAGAATGCGAGAAAAAATCAGTCATGCTGGTTGAACATTATACTATTGAGAGGGGCGACGTCGTCGACGACGACACAACGTTCAGTTTTTTGGCCTCGTATTACAACAACGACAAGAAGAAAATACGGAAGAGAACAAAAACGATGGCGACTTTCTTCCATTTTTCCTTCCGTTTGAAACTAATTGTAGATGCGTGCTGGAACAAGAAGAAAAAGAAAGAGAGAGAGAGAAAGAGATCGTCAATACGAAGAACAAACACTCCCTCTTATGTTACGAGCCGCGTCGTTGTCGTTTTGCTTGCATGTTTGTGAACGAACAAGAACCGAAGGAAAAAACGGGGTTCATTCCATTTTTTTCTTCTTTTCATCGACAACGATTATTAGTTAGGAAAAACGAGAGCGAGAGAAAGAAAAACCGGGAGTAGGAGAAAAACTAGAGAAAGAGAAAGAATAGAGAAAACGCAGTTGTTATTGCTGTTGCAGCTACTACTACTACTGCTATTGCTGCTGTTGTTGTTGTTGTTATTGTGAACTATTCGTCAGTTCTATCGTCATCCTTATCCGCTGTATATTTGCAAGCAAATAGAAAGTAAGCTGAACGCCGCATCATATTACTTGAATAAAACACGTAAATAGCGCGTTTTGTAGTTGATATTTGACGACAGTAGTCGTTGATGGTTATGCAAATACGAGCAGGTAAAAAGACAACTATCAAATGATTCTTAGTAGGGGAAAAACAACGAAGAGAAGAATATACCCGGTCAGACCAAAAAATGTGTGTACCTACTCTCGAAATACGAAATTTTAACGCCCACTCTTTGAAAAACGCTATATTCTCAACGTTTAATCGCGCTTTTGACAAAGCTTGTCTGCTAGGGCGTAGACTATCGCTAATCTTCGTCATCGATTCTTTTTTTTCCTTTGATTAATTCAGTCTATCTCGTTGTTTTCTATGCTGGGTCCCTATGCAAAATAGAACCCAAACAACTGTTCGAGATTTTTAATATTTTTTTTTCTGTTTTTTTCAGTTATTATTAATAAATCTAAGTCGACAAACTAAAAGATAAATATATGGGTATTTTACGTCATCGTCGTTTTCGTCGTCAAGCTGATCAAGGCAACGATGAACCCGAAGATGATTATGAAGATGAAGGTGAAGGTGAAGGTGAAGATGATGAATATGACGATTCATCCGTTACATTAAATCCCGTTCTTCCAACAACAACAACTGAAAGTCAAGTCGACAAATTCAAAGCTATCGGCAAGGATGTCGTCGAAAAAGTTCCAAGTAAATCGAATTCATTTATTCACATTTTTCGTCATTATTTGACATTTATCAAGCTGTCAAAAAAAAGAAAGAAACTCGACCTAATCATGTTGATTTAGGTGGTACAAACGCGCGTTTATAAGGCAAAAAATTCTTTCGACTTCTCTCTTTTTCTGTTCGCAACAAACATGACATGATGTTGTGTATTGACTATTAAAAAAGACACTTCACCATGCTGCTCTTAACTATGGTAATGGGTGAGATGTACATAAAAAACAACTCGAAAGAACGAACGAATACCGACGTTTTCTCTCTTTTCTTTCCTTTCGTTCTTTTATTACTTTTGAATAAGAATCAAACAATATTCACTAATAGATGATTCAATGAGACTACCTACACAGATCGAATTTCACGGTGATACATCAACACATACACCAGATTTTATTCTGCCAAAACGTTCACATCGTATGTAAAGACGAAGAAAACAAGCCTGAGTTTCTTGTTTTTTTTCTGATCTTGTTTTGTTATGAAGCAAGAAAAAAAAGGCTCAATTCTCTTGAGAATTCGAAAACAATTCATCAATTAGAGATAATAAATTTCTTTTTTTTTCCTATCAATCGCATAGAGGTGGTAGTAGTCGAATAGTTTCCTCAAACAAAAACAAAAATTCTGATTTCTTTCATTGATTTAGTGCCACCATGGGCAACGATTATCGTCATAATTGTTGTACTTCTCACACTATGCATGTGTTTGGCATGTTGTGTTCGTCGTACATGTCGAAAAATTTGGAAAAAGAAAGGTGTTAAAGGTGGCAAAGGTATTGATTTGCAAGCTGTCAAATCATTTGGTTTGCATAAAGAAAAAGTAACAAATTGATTTTGAAAACGAACAAGAATAGAAATGGAATTCTATTGAAAATAGGTGCAACCTGATATCGAAGAATTAACACCAAATATGGAAGATAATGAGGATGCTGATTCGAAGAAAAGCGAAGCACCTAATCTAGGCAAACTTGAATATTCACTTGATTATGATTTTCAGAAACAAGAAGTAAATTGATTTTGTTTGTTCATTTCGCTATTTTGTTTTCTTTCGTAAAGCTTAAAGTTGAAGTCATACAAGCACAAGAATTACCAGCTATGGACATGAGTGGTACATCGGATCCGTACGTTAAAGTCTATGTTTTGCCTGATAAGAAGAAAAAATTCGAAACTAAAGTCTACCGAAAAACATTAAATCCTATTTTCAATGAAACATTTATTTTCAAAGTAAAACAACAAACATGCTGAGCAATTAGTTCATTTTGTTTACAAATAATAATTTAGAATTTGGCATACGGAGAAATCGGTGGCAAAACATTAGTATTTGCTGTCTATGATTTCGATCGATTCTCAAGGCATGATCAAATTGGCGAAGTACAAATACCGTTGAATACAGTCGATTTAGGCAAAGTTATTCGAGAAATTAAAGATCTTTCGCCACCACCAGGAGATAAAGAAGCTGTACGAATTGAATTTGTTTTCTATTAAAAAATAAATACACATTTATTATTTATCATAGGAAAACAAATTAGGTGATATCTGTTTTTCACTTCGATATGTTCCAACAGCTGGTAAATTAACAATAACAATTCTCGAAGCGAAAAATTTGAAGAAAATGGATGTCGGTGGTCTTTCGGGTATGTCGACAAAAAAGCAACACGTCATTCGACAATTTCTTCAATTCATTCTTTAGATCCGTATGTTAAATTATCATTGATGATGAATGGTAAACGTTTGAAGAAAAAGAAAACATCAATTAAAAAATGTACATTAAATCCGTATTATAACGAATCATTTTCATTCGAAGTACCATTCGAACAAATTCAAGTTCGTATTGACAAAACAAAAAAACTAGGATATCGATTTGTTTTTTTTTCTATTGTGTAGAAAGTACAATTAGTTGTTACGGTCGTCGATTATGATCGTATTGGTACATCAGAACCAATTGGTAAAGTCGTTTTAGGTTGTAATGCAACAGGTACCGAACTTCGTCATTGGTCGGATATGCTTGCATCACCACGACGACCGATTGCAAATTGGCATTCATTGAAAGATCCGGAAGACGGAAAACCATCATAAATCAATTTCATTTCGATCGTTCTTGAACCTTATTTAATTCTCTTTTGTTCTTCTTGTGCAATATTAATTTAATTGTTGTTCGTGTTGTTATTTATTGTCACGACTGATTTATATTTAAGTGTATTTATTTATTTTTTTCTCTCTCTCTCTCTCGAAAATGGTATTTTGTGATCGTTGTTTGTCTTGCACGCCGTTCTCTCTCGTTTTGTTTTGTCTTGACCCATCAACCGACACATATACCAGAATAATCGTTGTACGTGTGCGTAGCTCCTCATCTCTTTGTTTCAATAGGGAACAGTCATTACTACTCTTTCTTTTTTTTTCTCTCGTTTTCCAATTACCGGTTATTTTGTGTCGGTGTAAAGAAAAACTAATAAAAAAATTTTGAAATTATCATGAAATATTTTATTTTTTACAGTCGAAATGTTCATCTTCTTGAAACGCAATGTCGACCACGTTTAGCATTGCCAGCATAACAAAATAACCCGGGACAACATGGCGGTAAACCAGGTCCACACGTCCCGATTATAGGCAAACATAA
>ERZ781398.606-NODE-606-length-41214-cov-4.355669_pt1 | contig 41214 bp, 41 predicted proteins | sample MGYA00433077_ERZ781398 | MGnify/ENA primary metagenome ERZ781398 (study PRJEB29847, sample SAMN06458254) | wastewater metagenome | isolation source: Wastewater bioreactor | place: South Africa: Cape Town | study: EMG produced TPA metagenomics assembly of the... | reverse complement strand
GTTCTGGTCCTCCATCACCTGCTGAGTTGACACTATTTGATTGATGATCAACAGTAAATACATCTAAAATTGCACATGTTCTATTCGAATTCAATGTCGATAATGGCAGACATTGATCAGCAGTTAAATTACACCAAACTAAATCCAAACCCCATCCACTTCCTGTTGCCGAATCGATATATTTATGAATACATTCCCAAGTTTGAGATGAAGCAACGAAAATAGGTCCTGTTTCAATGAAATCTGTCCATCGACCAATTTTATTTTGATATTGACTGTTAACTTTAGTAATTTCATGACTAAGAGCACCTTGTTGTCGACCAGGTGCAGATAAAGATATACTCAAATTTCGTACGACACATTGATAATGAAGTGGACTGAAATTAAGTTTAGCATCATCATCAATAACCCAAATATATGAGTATGACCGAGTAATACTCGGTAAAACGAAACGTTTTAGATACCAAAGTCGATGTTGTCCAATAATCGAAATCCACATGAAATCTTTATAATTCGGATGAGAGAGCCAAATAGAATTATCATGAACGAAGATAATATGATCGAATGAATGTAATGGAAATGCTGCTGAGATATTTTGTGAAAGCCATTTATTTTTTGATTTTTGACTCCAAAATGAAATAACTAAACTTTTATTGGTTGAATAACAAGATTTCTGATCTTTGTGATGACATAATACTCGTCGTTCAAATGTTAATCTATTGTCAGCGCTTGAAATGGTTGATTGTAAGTTATTTAATAAAATAGAATTCATTTTCGGTATAAATGCTATCGCCGGTTGTTTAGTAATAGGGTAAATCCATACAAAAGTACATAGTATAAATATGACAAAGAATAATATACGATGAGTAGTACATTTCATTCTATATGTAAATTTTATGTCTTGCTGATCCATTGTTAACAAGGTATCATTGATTTTGTATGCGTAATATTGTATTTTGTAATGGTACTTGCCGTGTGACCAAATTAATGAAACTGAAATGATCTGAAAGTGCTAGCATCAGTGACTCGTAAAAATCGATGAAGAACTAATGTTAACGATCAGTTCATCATGAGAAAAATGGATGAATAGAATGTAATACTAACAGGTGTTCCAAGATTTTCCGTCAATTGAAATACTTTTTTGAAAAAAGGCAGAAGGTATTGGAATCTGACGGCAACATCCAGCCACCTCAATTTCATCTGACTAGAAGTACACTGACGAGAACATGAATTTTATGATTTTCTGCAAATAAAAACTCAAGGAAAATCGCAATTTTATTTTCTTGGTAAAGTTTTGGGGTTAATCTATATAATATGATGATTAAGAACTGATTTCTACGGTATGTAACATTCAGAAATGGAATGTGTACTTCAGTATTCATGGTTAAAACATCGAACGCCGCTAAATTTTTTCTTCACTTACCGAGTGATGCTGCTTGGCTGGAAAGCACAGTAAATAAAGATTTTATGTACTTTCTTTCAATTGGAAATGATGTGTATACAGAATTTAAAAAAACGATAGTTCTGTTTATAGTAATTTTTGTCCTCCTTGTTTTATGCTAAATAAAGTGACTTTTTTCTATTAAGAGTAAGGGCAAACAAAGTTGTCGAAAGCAGATTTTAATGCCATAACCCGCCAGAAATAATCTATCTATTAGGAAGGTTCGAATTCATAAGGAATCCAATACTGTCAAGGACTCCACCAGTTCAATGTATTCAAGAGACTAAATTATTGTTTCCTATTAAGACTAACTTTCATCAAATTTTTATGAACGAATATGAATATATCAACAGATCGAAAAGCGAGTCAATGCACCTATTCACTGGACGTTACCAGTGGTGTCGAACTTGAATACAAATTGAAATATCTATTTCTCTCAGTTGATTTTTCAAACTCACGTTTTTCTTTGAGAGAATCAGTAAAGTAGTTGATTTTTTATTTTCCATTTTCAAATTTGATCCGCATGAAGATCTATACAGGTGTCAATGGTGTACACATGTCCACCCTCAAGATGGAATTAATCTCTGTATTACCCTTTCTTCCAGAAAAGGAAATAACGTTTAGTCATTCATTGCCAGACATTATTTACATTTTTCAAACATATGAACACTTGTTAATTACAGTTGAATGAACCTTTGTGTACATAGTTTATAACGGAAGATTGAAAGTTAAATTATTCTAATCATCCTTCGCGTTTGACAGGTCTAGTGATGTATGCTCAATTCCAGTTGAATGACCAATATCTTGTACTTGAGAATTCAGACATTTGAATTCTTTTTGATTGCATTCTAGACTATTTCATTTTATCGACATTGTACCAAAAGTTTAGATCTCCTTTGTTTTGTTTTGCAGTTTTTACCACTTTCAAGAGAGAAAACACCATGTGTTACTACGATCAACTTTCAACTGTTAACAAAATATCATATTTCCCGAAATTAATTTTTTCAAATATTTTTATTCTTAAATTGAAAATTAACTTCCTCTGTCCGAAAGGACACACGTACCTAAATGACAGACCAATTACTTGATCACGCATGTAGTCATTCATGTTACACAAGGACACGAATACTGAACTTTGTACTTTACCTATTCGATACAATAATATTTTGCTTTTCGTAAAGAGAAATCAATTTTACGTAGCAGAGACATATCAAGTGTACTGATAGGTTAATTATTGCCTTTGTAATGTAACATATAAATAGTTGCATTTATCTGAATGATAGTCAAGTTAAAAATGAAATCTCACGTCATATTACTTGCAATGTTATGGTGTGAAATATTTATGTTCATACTTTTTATTGCTGGTATAATCCTTGGATCGATCGGTTTGAGTCAATATATAAAAAATCATCGAGATGAATTAACTTACCGTCCATGGCAAACAATTTGTTTAATAGAAAATTATTCAATGGACCAATGTGATTGTTATTCGTCTGGTGATTATTGTCCTTTAGTACCATGTTTTAATGAAAATTATCTCGTTACTTATGAAATATCTAATCAAACGAGAATAACAAGTTCAATACAGACAAAAAGCCAATCAACTCAAAAAAAGTTCCAGGTAAAAAATACCTCAAAAATATTATTTCACAAATATTTTTGTTTGTTGAAGATTGGTGCTAGTGAAGTCTGTTATTACAATGGAAAATTCAATGTTACATCAGTCAAATGGACATACGAAGATAAAACATTTGGTTTTATTTTATTTTCCATTGGCTATGGAATTTCTGCTATCGTTTTTCCTTTGTTAATGTTTATTCTGATTATTTTAACTATCGAACATCGTCATCATCAACGACAACAACGAAAACGAATTCATATCGAACAATTCTTCAATTCTCAATCAGATTCTTGTCTAGTTTAATTCAACGAATAAATCAATTCGGCCTTTTTTCTTCTCTTGATACTTGAACCAAATGCAAATCATCTCTCTCTACCTATCTAATTCCATTGGATTATCATTCTTAATTCTTTTTTTTTACATACACTCTTCATCATTAAGAAGGATCTAACTACTGAATGTAATTGAACACTTTTATCGATTATATGTACTTGTTAAGATGAAAACGAAGAAGAGATCCTAGTTGAATTACAGTACTTATACATATATACATGTATAAATGTTTTCTTTGTGGCAATATGTTGTGTCAAGGTCAAAGAATAAAATCATAATCGAATGTAAAAAAATGACATTCAAGTGAATTTGAAATATTATGCAAGCATTTGAATGATAGACATAGGAAGAAGAAAAATCAAGTCGATCAAATGATGAATGAAGACTTAAAATAACATTTTTTCTCCTTCTTCTGCTGCTGCCGCTGCATACCTCGAAATAGCACAAAAAATCACATCTAATTAACATTAATCATCTCACTGAAAATGATCTATCCTTGATATATAAAAATCTATGCATGCCGTTGTCAGGTTAGAAGAACATATGTTAATATTTCGACAATTGCATCGAAAGATAATTATTAAATGAAAAACATATTTGATCAATGTCATGAGTTTTTCTTTTGCTGAGAAAAATTCTTTTAAAACTTTTATCTTGTTTTTCTTTTTTTTTCTTCTTTCTCTCTTTGTTTGATTCTTTTAATAATAAGGAAAAGAAAAAAAAAATCTTCTACTTTTTTCTTTTCTTTTCCTCTGCTGGTTGTCTGGGTATCTCGGCTGTTTCTACGTGAAATAGAATGAAGAAAAACACTACCACAAACGGAAAAAAAATAGACGATTCTATTGGTGTTTTCTTTGTTTTTCATTCTCGTTCATAAACTATCAAATAATATCAATCTCTCTCCACTTTCTTTTTCTGTATTTCTAGATCACAAATCAACGTTTTGTCCAAGATTTGAAATTCATTTCAGTATACATATTTGACCCAATTGATCTATTCGCGGTTTGAAAATGGTAACAAACGTTTCATTTTTCTCTCTTATTCGTTTCATTTTTTTTTTCTTTCGTCTTCTTTTTTGTATATGTAAAGTTAATCTGAAAGAGAACGAGTAAAAGAATATATACATACGTATATAAGACGAGTATATATATACACACACATATATTAATTCGAAAAAAAAGAAGAAAGAAATCGTCGTGCTCTGAAATATGTACACATCTAACTATTCATCATCGTCGCCTGTTCGAACATCAACATTCGGTCTACCGTCGACAAATTACTCTCATCAACCTTCGAATCGAATCAACTATAATTCATATCAGAATATCGACGAAGGAAATTCGTCATTAAGACATGTCAATACAACTTATCCTCAAGCATCATTTTCGAATCAACCACAACGTACACCGACAATGACACCAACACGAAAATATCCGAATCAATCTCTTTCGTCTCGTTCGTATGCAAATGAAAATGATTTCTATCGTTCAACAAATCGTTCTCAATCCTACAACGATCTACTCAATGATCAAAATCAATCAATAAATTACAATAATAATTCATCTCAACGTATCGAATTTTATGATGAAGATTTAATTGTTAAATCAACAGATTTATCGGCAGCAACTGAACAAGAAATGATCGAATTAGTACGTTTAGCATTTCGTAAATACGATTTAAATAATCAACGTGAACTAGCTGGTTTTCTCAAACGTTCAGCTGATCGAGCATTTTCATCATGTTGGCATTGCATTGTCGGCCGACAATTTAGTTCGTATGTTACACATGAAATGAACGGATTTATTTATTTAACGAAAGGTCCATTATCGATTTTATTATTTAAAAGTGGTACATGAATAAATACAACGACAGAGAGAAAGAGAGAACAAGAAGAAATTTCAAACTTTTGATTTCGTTTGTATATAGATTTAACTTTTTCATATTTATTTTTTTCTTTTCGTCGTCTCTTTTTTCTTGACAAAATAAAATTTGTGATTTTATGCACAAAATCCTCGCATCGTTTTGTTTGATTCCACTCAATTCAGAATACTCTTTACCTTTTTTTTTCGATCATCGAGAATAAAAAAATTTATATATATATATATCGTTAAAAAGAAAAACACAAAACAACCTTGATAATAATAATGAAAAGCAAGAGAACAATTTAAAAAAAAAGAAAACTTGAATCAAATCATTTGATTTAAAAAAATCTTAGTTTTTATTTTTTGTTAGTGCAAAAAAAGAAGAGAAAAAAAAACGACTTTATATACATTTAAAACTGCACAGAACTGGAAACAAACACATACACCGATAAGGACAAAAAAAACCGAAGAAACGTACAATTTTTCTTTACCAAAATGGACACCATCCGATGTAGGATCTAAGAAGAGACGAGAAGAGAACGAATGATAAAATGAAAAGTAAAAATAGACTTACTGGCATAAATTTTCGTGACTGGTGGCTTGTTTGATTAATAATTCGACTTGAGTGGGAATATCTACAGGTTGTTCGCGATGAAAATCGCTGCCAGTGAGTTTTTCTTTCACTCGACTCATGATTTCGACTGCTCGAATAGTTCGACCCGGTTGAATAGCGTTCTGTTGTTGAGTATTACCTTGTTGTGTTGTTCCACCTCCTCCTATAGTACTCTCATGTTCATAATCTTCTTCATTGACAGTTGATAAATGTGGTTGAAAATGGACTTGTTGTTGTTGATTGGCTTGTGGCGAACGATTGCTCGTTCCCGGTGTGCTTGGAACTTGTTCATTAGGATTATTTTCTAGTAGACGCCAATTTAACAATGGATCATGAACGAATGCTTCGAGTACAGCCATTAGACTGTCACGATTCTTTCGTAGAACATCCATGACATGTTCGCATGTCATACGGAATGTTCCATCGATGCCAGTCACTTCCATTGCTTTACGTAACATACGTGTTAAACGGAACGGAATTTTCTCAGGAAATTTTTCTCTTGTCATTGCTACTTCGAAACAATCACCGAAATCGATATGCACAACTTTACCACTAGCACGATCGAGCATTAGATTCGATGGATGACGATCACCTAATCCAAGAATATATCCTACCATTGACATAACAGCTAATGATCTCGTATAATTCGTTCGTCGATCGAGCCAAATTTCTGCACTAGAACTTTTATGCCAGAGAATTTTCGCTAGATCATCACCTTCTAATAGATTGAGCGCATATTCAAATACTTCGACTTTATTTATCAATGGTAATTGATCATAATGAGGCGCTTTGCCTTGCATAAAACGATGTTCAGCATTGAGCATGACTCTTGCTTTCTCTCGATGTTCCTTTATCAATGCATGGAATGTATCACATTGAGCCACCCAACCAAGTAGACCGTTATTTGGTGCGAGTGGTATAACAGGATAACGTTGAATGATAAAATTTCGACGACGTGTTTCATCGTTAGCTGAAAGAAATTCATTGACTAAACCGAACAGTTGCATGACACGTTCATCTTGTCGAAGATCCTCATGTCCTTTCAGTAGAAAAACATATTCGAAACCGTCCGAGCCTGTTATACTGATCTTTCGTGGGCGTTGTTTAGAAGTTATGACTGTTATTCGTGAATGAACACTTCGAATTTTAATCGGTGGTTTATGTGGTTCGTAGGTACCAGGCACAGCTAGTTCCAAATCACGACAATGTGTGGCCAAACGTGGTGAAACATAATCTAATTCTAATGAGGTTATATTCGGTAATTGTGCATGTATTCGTTTGAATATTTGATGATATAGATCCCATGCTTGATGAATTTCTCTATGATCTCTTGTTCTCTGATAATTTCTCATACATTCATGTGCCTGAGATAAATCATTACTGTACGAATCTAAAAATGTTCGTTCATTTAATGTTGTACTACCCCTTTCGATTGTTGCATGTAAAGGTTCCAAAGTATCAATCATTCCTTGTATACTATGTTCTCCAAAATATTGCCGAGATGCTTCTTCGAGACCTTCATGCCATTTTTCATGCCATAAAATCGATATTCTTATAAGTTCTTCACTGACAACCAGAGCTTGTTGAACAAGTGTATGACTATGTTCTCTCATGTTATTTAAAACTCGATTGGCAGCTACTTCTCGGTCTCGTACAACTGATTTCGATGCTACAACTAATGGATAGATTAATGCTTGCGGATGTTGTCGACCAACATCAATTAATAAATGTCGAATCAATTGATGAACTAGTGGTCGTGGCGAATCAATACGTGCAATTATTTGTGGCAAAACTTGTAACCAAACTTCTACTGGCACAGTACGCATGCCTTCTCCAAGTGCATCATAGACTTCTCGATATTGTCCATATTCAAACCAGAGCGTCAATAATCGAAGTGTATTTTGTAAACAATGTTTCGTTTTCGATAGAACAATTGATTTTAGTAAACCTTTGACAGCTGGTATTGTAGAATGAATCATTTTTGTTGTTAATGTACGATAATGTTCATTGGATGGGTCCGTTCCATCACGTGCTGATCTAGGTAGACTTGCTATTAGTTCATTTGCTGAACCGCTTGTACCTTGCGTCTGTTGTTGTTGTTGTGACTGTGCCGGTGGCAATCCTTGACAAACACGTGCCATCTCTTGTACACGTTGTTTGAAATAACTAACTGCATCATAACTTAAAACTGCATATGCATTCCAAGCTTTATAGTTCGAATCATCATATGTCCATGCATGTTCATAATTTTTCATAATATCATTTAGAATAACATCATCAGCCATGCCAAATATTTCATGTTGCCATGCGCCTAATCTCAAATAACACTTCGATATCAATTGTCGAAGACGTTGTTCACGTTGATTAATCGGTTGTGATGAATTCGAAAGACTCGTCGATGTCATCAACGAAAAAGCTGTTGAATTAATTGGTGGTGTTGCATTTGTTGTTGTCACAGACAAAGCTGACAATTGTGGCATTTGCGTTGTACCAGCTAATGTTTGTCCAACTGTAGCTGGCGTTGTACCACCGGATGTATTGATCATTGCTGGCGCATTACCAGCTGTTGTTGCGGCTTGTTTTCTCAAATGTTCAAGTGCCGGTAGACATGTTTTCGTAATCGTGTCTTTCATATCTTCGATTAATTTCAATTGTTCTTGACGATTTTGTTCAAGTTTCAAATTAATTGTTTCAAAACTGAATGTCGACGAGAGACTTGCTGTCGATGATGATGTTGTTAATTGTGGTGATTGATAATTGAGTTCATTATTGAGTGATGTATTTTCATTTGCATTCGATGTTGCTAATTTACGATTTAAACGATCTAAGAGAAGACGTTCACGTGTCGCAGCTAAACAATGCCAATCGTATTTAGCTTTTTCATATTTCACTAGTTGTTGATCAATCAATGATGGATGATAGTAATTTTGTTGGGATTGAATAGAAAATGCTGGTGTTGTTGTTGTTTGAATATTGAAATGATGTGTTGATTGTTGTGTTTGTAAAATTGTCGGATTAATAATTGATATTTCTCGATTCAATGCTGTTTGATCATTGAGAACAGTGTGTGTTAATTCTTTGAATATAAAATCAGCCATTGTTAAACGATTCGATTTTCGGCAAAGATTAGCTAATTTGATCCATGATTGAAGATCTTGTGCCATAGGTAAACATAATGAATGCGTTAACAATAGACGATGATAGTCATCGATAATTGGTTGATTGCCTTGCATACGTTTTTGCCAGATTTCACAAATCGATTGTCGACGTTCGGGAAGAATTTTATAATACCAAACTTCTTCTAATTCTGATAGAAGTTGTGCATTAATCATAGCTGAATAAGCACGATTATAACTTTCGTTAGCTAATGTTGTTAATTCAACATCTAGTAATTCTCGTGCAAGATCAATTGAATCTTGTGCTTGTCGATAATTATCATTTCGTATAGCATCAACAGCTCGATAGTAGGCTCCTTCAAATTTTGTATCCGGTATATGTATATAGTACTTTTCCATATCTGTCATATCATCTAAACTCCAAGCAGCTCGTGTTGCCATTGGTGCAATTTTTTGCTGTAGAATCTTTTTCAATTCTTTACCATTGACCTGATTATGTGATAATTGTAGAGATGCAACTGTTGTCGATGAATTTTTATCTAGTAAACTTGTTGAAAATGGTAATTGTGATATTGAATGTTCATCACGTAGAACTTCAGTTAAATCCCAAACATGACTAGCTAAATCCCGTAGTTCAGCCCATGAACCCAATGCTTGCATACATCTCATTCGTCCCAAATGTATATCCATGTTTGACGAATCATTGGTTTTCAAAAATTCATAATTCCTTAGTGCACGTTCCCATTGATTCAATTTTTCATACCATAAACCTTTTATTTTAATATTATGATGTTTAGCATATTGCAAAGCGCCATAAGCAGCTTCAGATTGTTGTAATTCATGATTAATACTAATCAATGATTCGACAATATCTGATGTAACTGAACTATTTTGTTGATCGTGTTGTCTTTGAAATTCTTCTTCTTTATAACGTAGTGCTTTTGCATAAGCACGTACAGAAAATGCTTTTTCACTTAATAAGTGAATATTAATCAGTGAACGTTCATCATGATCATCGGAATCATCTTTCGAATCTTTTTTATTCGATCGATCTCGATCTAAATCATCATTCGCTTCACTTAGATTCATATCTTCATGACGTTTCGTTGATTTTTGTTGTCGTTCTAATTTCAATTTCAAATCACAATGATTACGAAATTCAGCAAGATTCAATATTATTTGTATAACATCCGGTTTATCACAAACCGAAAGAACATAAGTCAATGCTTGCGTTAAACTTTGTCGATCCGATGCATTCAATTCACCCCAACATGAAATAAACGATGCATTAAACAAATCACGTGGTATCGACGGCGAAACTTGTGCTAAACAAGTGCCCATAGCACGTAACGGATAGACAGGTGATTGTTCGAGAACTAATTGTTGAAATTTCGTTAACCACATCGGTAAATCTTTTGCATTCCGTTGTGTAGCTTGCATCCAATGATTTCGTAATTGATCTGTACGAATCGTGTACATACCTTTATCATCAGACTTCTTCACTTGTTCATTTGATGATAGCTGATTAAAAGATTGATTGGCATGAACATTAGATTCCGTTTGTACATCGACAAATGATGGATCTTTAAGTTTGGATATGTATAATTCATATTTTGAATGTTGTAATTTCATATCATCCATGGTTTTCGATACTAATGAATTGAAAACAAGAAAATGTTTGCCCATTTGTTGTGCGATAATTAAAATGATATCTAAACATTTTGCTTGTAATTGTGGTGTTTTACGAATAATTCTCAAGAGTATCTGTAGAATAGCTGAAACATAATCACTTAGAAAAACTTTATCAGCTAATTGTTCAATTGTATCGAGAGCTTCTGATCGTAATTTCTGTGGATATGTTGCTGTCGATGCAATATCCAATATCGATGGTAGAACAACATTAAAATGAGGTTTCAAAGTTTTACCAAATTTATTCAATGTTAAAAACATTTGTGATAAAATTAAGTGTCGATCTTGAGTCGTATTTGAATGTGTATATAGAGGTTGATTGATTGTATTTACATCAATACGAAATGTTTTCATAACAAATGGTAATAATAAATGAATATAATGTCGAAATTCACTGTCTAATGCAGCAGCTAATGATTCAATTGTTTGAATTAAAAGAATTTGTAAATCATTATGTGTATCCCAATAATCACGAATCAATTGAACAACATCATTGACATAATCGATAATTGAACTTTTTATCGAAATAATAATGATATTCATTTGTCGAAAATATGGAACTAAATTTCGATCGTCTGTATTACGTACAACGGCTAATAAACGTGGTAGAACAATTGAAACATATTGTGTACAACTACTACCTAACCATTGAAGAATAATTGATATAGCTTGAACAGCTTTTAAATGTAATTGTGGTGTATTGGGATCTTTTAAGACACGTAGACAAACATAAATAGCCATTGAAGTATAGAAATCATGTAAAGATTGCGCACCAGATGCGACTAATAATTCATTTGACGAGATTTCAATTGGATCAGGTTCGGAACGAACACGATGTGTTAATGTAATATCATTGACATCGAATGATGACGAACGTAATGGATCATTACTTGATCGAACATCATATGGATCGATTGCGCCAAGAAATCCCAGTACTCGAATTGTCTCACGACGAAATGGAATTTCTTCCGGTGATTTAAGAAATTGTAAAAGTACATCCAAAAGGATCGGATATTTTTTCAATGGTTCAATAACATAACAACAACTTTCAACAATTTGTCCAATTGTCCAAAGAGCCACTTCACGTTTACGATAGTTCGATGTATCTTGCATCATATTAATTAAAATCGGAAAGAGATCGTGTATACGTTGATCAAGATCAATGCCGCATACTTGTGCTTGTTCGCCAACAGTTCGTACAAGTGCAATTAAAACATTCGAATGTTGTTCATGTTGTTTAATTAATGGTAGTAGAGCTTGAGTTATCGATTGCATATAGGGACGAACAATACGTGGTGTATTGGCAATTAATTGACCGAGTAAACGTGATGCTTGTTCTTTACCATTTAATGAACAACCGATTTCTAATTCAGTTAATAATTGTAATAATAAATGACGTAATGGCGGAAGAACATAAGCAGGATTTATATTTGATAGTCGGCCAATTAAACTTAAAGCTAATTCACAGATTTCATGACATTCATCATGAACTGAGAAGAAAAGTAATTCTAAAGCTTCGGATTTGGCAAGAAATTGTTTGAAATCATCTTGTAATGTTAGAAAAACATTGTATCGTACATCAGGATCGAGATCTGTAACGCCAATAGTTAAAATTCGTTGAGTAATATGACCGATTTTAACACGTAATTTATTAGCAGCATTCAATGTTGTTGCTGTATTCGATGAAAGAATAAGTTGTGATGGTGGTGATAGTAATTTTCTTAATAAATGTGTTATTGTTATGATTGATTCGATTCGTATACGAACAATTTCATGTTCAATAAAACGTGTATTTAAAATATCAATGAAGAATGGTTCGATAGCTTGTGCTTCGAAATCGAATATACGTAATGTTTGAAGTGTAATTATAATCATATCGATTTGTTCCAATGTTAAATTCGTATTATATGATAATTGATTACAAAGAATAGAACGAAGATTTTCTAGAAGACCTTGATGAATTTTACGTTTGGTTTCTGTTGGTATCAATGGCATTGAACATAATTTATCCAAACAGAATAGCAATGAATGATTAAGACCACAATGTAGAAGATAATCAAGAAGAACATCGATTGATTTCGATGCATCTGGTCCCGCTTCTCCAATCATAGTTATACAAGCAAATACACTTGAATCAGGTGAAAGATATCGACATGGTAAAAGACTATTCATTGCGTATTGTTGTTGTTGAGGAGTTGACGATGATTGACTAGTTAATTGAGAGGAATTATTACGTCGATGAGAGAGTTGCGTTGTTAGAACGGGATTTGTTGATGATGATGGAATTGGTATGAATGTTTGTTTGAGACATTCGAGAATTTTCGTCATATCTTTAGTTAATGGTGTTGTGGTGATAAGATCACTGTCATTTGAACGGCTTGTTTTATCAGCTAAAATCATCAGGCCAAGTGCGTGAAAAGCTAATTGACGTTCTTTAAGTTCTTTGGAATTGATTCGTTCGAAAATAAAATTCATTGTTGCATCAACATACGGTTGATAGAAGAATTGTTTGTAATTTAATGATGCTAAACGAGGAAGAATACGAATGAGAACATTGGCAATCATAGATTTTGGTTGTTGACGATATTGAAATACTTGATTACAGATATTTAGAAAATTCTCTAACATAATCGAACGAATAAGAGATGATTGAACTTGAATTTGAGATTGTTCGGGATTATCAATAATATCCATGGGTGACAGAGGTCCCGTACGTTCGAATGTGAGAGCAACACGAGCTCGATGTACATCTTTATAGGATATTGGCTTTGGTTTAGGTGCATTATATGGATGTATTAGGTCTTGACATACATTTTCAAATTTCACATCGGATACACGTAGAAGTTCGTTAAGTAATAAAAGTCCTCCATGAACTCGATCTTCTTTTTGTAGAGATTTATTTTTTGCCGTATCGACAACTAAACATTTCATTGCTTCATTATACGCCATTGTATATGCTCGATGAAATGTATTCGATTCAGTTTGTGCTAATTGTGTTGAAGTATTAGTTAAATCTCTGCCTGTAGTAATATCGATATTTTTCTGTTCTTCACGTTCTCGATCAATGAGAACAACAAGTGTTGCATGCATAGTCTCAGCAAATGCTTCACGAATATATTGTTTAGGATCAAGCATTGTCGGAAATATTCTTTCAAAATATTGTTCCACCGGTGTAATTAGATGATAATAACGTGATGGTGCTGCCAGTGCTATTTCTTTTAAAATAGTTATTCCACTATAACGACGTGTTTCATGTCTTTCTTCTTGAGCTATTCGTTCAAGTGCCTTGGGAACATCGAGAGTAAATTGATCGGTACTCATTCGTCCGCAACCCTATGCATGCAAAAGATAGATCTCTCGAAATCTTTTTTTTTTTATTTTCGTTTGTTGATTTATTTACTTTAACAAGTATACATGTTAATTTAACGACTAATTCGCATAGATTAGCGTCGACAGACATTTGCTTGTAACCACGTAATGTTGGCTCGAGTTTGTTACTTAGTTCAATGTAAAAATTTTGACCAACACAAACAAAACAAACTGAAAAAGCAACAAGAGAAAATTCCCGATGTAATTAATACTAAGATATACAAAAAAAAAACAAGAACATACGAATAACTAAAAGAGCAGCCCGATTCTCGTTGATTTCATTTGCATTACTGAGTTTCTTTCGAACAAACTCTTGAATCTGTTCGGCGATACTCGTAACGACATCAGTGGGTGCCTGAAAATCAGTTTTTTGTTTGGTCTCAAATTGTTTTTTTCTCTCGAAATCATCACACTACTCACGTCTGCATATTGAGCAATAATTCGTTCGTATAAATCGTCCGTTGCCTTTCGTCTTACGTCTTCGTCCGGACTTTGTAAACTCCCGGTAAACTGCTCGATCAAAGCAGAAAACCGGGTATCTGTTGTTGACATACTAAGTCTATCTGAAAAATAACGGACAGAAAAGTTTTTCTTTTTCTACGAGAACAAAAAACAAACAAGACACGCTTGAATGAACATTATGTGTGAAACAACAAATAGCCTAAATACGATTGATTGATTTCGTTTTGTGGTTTTCTATTGACGATTGAATCGTTCATTTGATTGTTGTTGTTCGAAGTTATTTCGACGCTGGAAATTGTCATTCGGTGGACGTCGAGAAAATGATTGGGAACGATTACGAAACGATTGTCGATCGTTGTCGTTTAAACGTTGGTAATTATCATTCGAAGGTGATCGTCGTTGGTTGTTGAATGAATCTTGATTATTACGCTAGAAAAACGAAGAATTGATTGTTTGTTTGAGTTCTTTTCGAAGTGAATCTTACGAAAGCATTGGTAAAACGTGGGAAATTCTTTCGAATGTTGTTTACTGCGCCTTGCTGTTGTCTTGGTGGACCTCGACGACTGAAAACAAAAGTTGATTTCGAGTGGAAATTAAAAACAAGAACGAACTTTATTGGTTGACCGACGAATTCGGGCAAATCAGTTGTTGATAAACGATTATTTTTCATGATGAATTTCGATAAATCTTCGAAACGTGTTAATAAACTTTGATCTTGACTTTTTTCGACGGCTGTTCGAATGTGTCTCATCTAAGATATTCAATAGTTTCGATTGAACAACAACAACAATCATCATCATCATCATACCACAAGTGGAAAGACTTTTCGTCGATCATTAGCACCTGCCTTTTGATCGGCTAAGACATGAGCGACATTCAAAGCTTCTTCAACTCGGCCCATTTCAGCATAGCAAATAGCCTAGAAAAGACAGTTCGTCATTCTTTTTCACAGATCTCGAAATTTACTCGTAAGTTTTGAACTGTTGGTGCACTTTGTCCTCGAACAGCGCCTAAGATTTCCATAGCAAATCCTGGATCATTCTAAAAGACAAAAACCTATTTCAATTGCATTCATTCGCAACAATCAAATCTACCTGCTGAATAGCTAAAAGTGCGGTCATGGTCGCAGCACGTGGACTAATATCGGCATCACTTTGTCGAACTTTGGAAACGAGCTCTTTAGCTTTGTTCAACGATTCTTGTGTATTCTATTTTAAAAAATAAGTTAGATAAATCGACTCGATCAATTAACAAAACAAACTTGTCGATATAAACATTCGATAGCAAGCATAACGACATCACCGGGAAATTTTCGTCCGCTAACTGTCGAAAAACCTCGTTTACTACCGTGTTCAAACACTTTCAAAGCATCATCAAAACGTTGCTCTTCGATTAGTTTATTCATAAGAACAAGTGCCGATGCTGAGTCATTGAAAACATTCTTTAAATTCTATTCAACAACCAAGAAAAACATTTTTTTTTCTCTTTCGCTTAACTATTTCAATCACAAACATACATCATCCATGAATAATTGTAAAGCTTGATCAGTCTTATTTTGAAGATAGAGTAAACGCATGACGGGTGAACCGAAATGATAATCAGTAAATTTAACTTGATTTGCACTGTACCTAGAGAATCAATGTTGAAAAAAAACGAACACGTACTCAATTGAGATTCAACCGACTTTTTCAATGCTTGAATAACAGCCTCAATTTCTTGATCATTACTAGCCGACATAATCATATTACGTAAATCTTCAGCAAATACCTGAGAATTCGATTGACCAACGGATTCGAGAAAACGTTTTTTGAAAACATCTTAAGAATAAAATGATTCTATCGGCATGTTTCGAGAGAGACGCAATTCTTACCAAGTGATGGTGCGTAACGAGTTGCGTGTTGATCACGAGCATATTTGAAATTATCAATGCCAATGCCTGAACTGGAAAAGAGTGTTCGAACGCACATATGAGCATAGCCCTGATATGAACCTAAATTAGGGAAAATCCGATTTTTAATGGGAAAAACCCAATAACCAACGAAAATTTTCGTACGATTAATTGCTGTTACAGCGACACGTCGAATTAAATCAGCCATCTAGAACGATGATTAGAACGAGGTCGAGTTAAAGTCGATTGTGTTTACGTAAAAATAGTAAAAGAGAGAAAAAAACAAAAAACAACAATTCAGAGATATGCAATATATGGATTATCAGAAACTGGTTTTATTGGAGAACACGATCTCCGTTTCATTTGGAAAAATTCCAAGAAAAATATTAATTACAACGAATTTTTAAAATTTAATCACAATTATTTATAATATGAATATATCAGACACAGTCTCTGACTATTTTTCATGATAGATGTCGCTTTTTGATTTAACAGATATTAAGAGAACGTAGGACCAATGATACTAACTGATGTTCGATGGATGGATGGATGGATGAAAATAAATAGATAGCTATATACTAAAAGTTTATTGATCATCAATAAAAAAGAAACGATCACTGCAAAATGCGGGGTTAACTACATCAAATAAACTGCACTGTTTTTTTATAGCGAATGCCAGGAAAAAACAATATAAAACACTACCGGATATGAGAAAAAGAGAAAAAAAAACGAAGCAGATTTGTTGTTTTCTATGATTGTTGATTTGTACTTGGTGCAAGATTGATTTGATCTTTGAAACTTGTTAGAATAGGTCCATCATGCGGAGTTGATGATGGTTCAAATGATGATGTATTACCAGCGTGCGGTGTTTCCTTGAGAAGATCAGGCGTAGCAAAATTCTCTTGTGTCGATATTGAAGCTTTTCGATCGCCGAAGAGATCTTGTCTTTGACTATCGTGCGGGTCGCTGAATGCGCCATGTGCAGGCAAACCGAAATCGACTTTTTCCTTGGGTACTTCAGGTTGATTTTCTTTGCCCAATGTTATTTGACTGACTTCATCATCGACAGCATTGGACAAATCGGGTTCTACAGCTGCAGCTGCATTGGCTGCAGCAACAGCAACGGCACTAAATTGTCGATCTAATGGAAGATGATTAGCTGATGCAGCACGAGGGAATGATGGTTTCTTTTGAAGAGAAGAATATGTAGAAAGTGAATGTTGGGAGTTTTTGTTCATTTGACTTACTGGTTCAGAAGAAATTTGTGCGGGTATTTGATTAGTTTCGTTGACTTCGTCGTCGGTGTCTTCGTCGTCGTGTTCTGGCGGTGCGGGTGTCGATGAACGAGAAACAGCAGGTGTTGATTGAGTCGATGAGCCAGTTGACTAAAATAAAAAAAACAGAATTCACAATGAACAATTACGTATGAAAATCTTCTTACAAATCGAAGTAATTCTTCTTCATATTCTGGATGAATTTTTGTTAAAGCCATTTGTCTTGCACGATAATAATACTAGAGTTACAGAAAAAAACAACAACAACAACAATAATAGAATAATTCGATTTGTCAAGGTTTTTATTTTTGTTACAATTCCGAGTGTATTCCAATCGAGTAATTCACTCAATCGTTCGGTACGATTTCTTAAAATAATACGTTGTCGTCGTGTTAATTTCGTAAAATCGAACATATACTAAACAAATTTTATCATTAAATATCTATTTCAAACAAAAAATTTACTTGTGCAAGTTGTTGACAAGATTCATCTCCACTCTTGAATCGTCTATCTACAACATAGATGCCATACGATTGCGGTTCATGAACATGTTCTTCCATGAAACAACCGAAGCCACTTAAGTTCGTTGAAATATTCGGCACACCTAACACTGTACATTCAGCTGGTGTATAACCCCAAGGTTCGTAGTACGATGGGAAAACACCTAAATGACAACCACGAACGAATTCTTCGTAGTCAAGTGGCAATAATGGACTTGTTGAACGTAAGAATTCGGGATGAAAGATAACTTTAACACGATCATAACGATCGTTGAATAAACGACAACGACGTAAAGCATTGAGAATAGGATCGGTTGCATCATTATTCACATTGTGAGTACAGATTGGTGGTAATGATGAACGCTATGCAATGGATAGGAGAACAAATAATGAACGAAAAAGATTTTAAAAAAAAAGAAATCTACTTGAGAACCATAAATGCATTTTTTTAATTCGATTATGTCGCTTGGATGTAAGATTTGATCTTCACTTGGAAGACGACCTCTGAATAAATGCAAATGAATTTTGAGAACACAAATATAATAAACTAATCTTTTACTTTAAACATGTTTCATAAAGTCTTTTACCGATTTCACTTTGAATATTTTGTACTGTATCTCGAAACATTTTCGCAATTGATTGACCACGTAATGATTCAACATTGAAATTATTTGTTGGTGTTGGAAAGATCATAAACGCAACAACGGTCATATCTGAACCAGATGCCTTGAAATAAAAATAAGATTCGAATAGATTCATATTTAGTATCAAGTTTTTTTTACTTTCAACATATGATTTAATCTTGCTAAAGATTCAATAAACATATCGGCACCTTTGTTTGTAAATTCATATCGACCCGCAGTAAAGAAGTACAAGGTTTTATCAAGATCGAAATCATAATGTCTGAAGAAATATTTGTAACAAAAGAATAACGATTAGATCTTTGAAATTACCCATAGAAATGACCACGAACAAAATTATTCAATTTTTCTTTATTTCGTGCGTGTAAATTTTGAAATTCATGAAGAGCAGCAAATGTTTGAACATTCAATCCATTCGGTGTGACAACATCTATTCAAAAACTCTTTTGTTTCTGCAAAATCTTAAAATGTATTTCAAATAAACAAACCTGGTCGTTTTCCTAGAAGATGTTCGGATTCAATGCCCGTTATTTTCGAAACAGTCGTAAATGTATGCGCACAACATGCAGCTGCACGTTCAATACAATATCGATGATAGATCTGCCGATCGCCTGCTTCTTTATCGAGATTAAACTAGAATAAATTTCGACGATTTTTTAGATAAATAAACAATCGATTATTACATAAGGCAAATGATTGTAGAAATCCGCCGAACCAGCACATAAATATCGTCCCAAGAGAGTTGCATGCGTTGTAAATACGAGTGCACAATCGTAACCTCGAAGACGTGTCATTATCAATCCAATTCCAGTCAACCATTCATGAAAATGTGCAATAACATAACTTTTCTGTCGACGTTTGATTTGATCAAGAAATGTACCAATAAACCAAAACACACAAAAGCCAAATAGAAGTGCATCGTTCGATTCACGATCATAGTACGGTATGCCGATACGTGCATGTTCGAAGAAATCACCTTTCCATCCGTCTAATCGATGTGCTGCCGAACCAATATCGAAGAGAACAACTTGAGGAAAACCATCGATCAACCAATTGCCAGTGACAACCTGTTTTCAAAATACAAGGAAAATTCGAATGTTTTCAATGAAGATTTCAACGTACGTGAATACCGAAGCGTCGCATTTCATTGACAGTTTCTCTGATAGCTTCATTTTTCGATTCACTAACTTCGACTTCGGTTTTAACAAATGAATCGTTATATGGACCCAAACAAATATAATTATTTCCGTATTCTTTCTTAGTAATAGGCACTTTCGAACGAATAACTGTATAGATACCACCGACTGACAAAAAACAACAACAAATGTTTATCTTTTTTGATTGAAGAAAAGAAGACAAACCTTTATTGGCAACTTCCCAGGATACTTCAATAAGCCATTTATTTAATTCATCAGCTATTCCACCATCGTCTAAATATTCATCGAAATGAATACCTTGAAAGGTTTTCAATGATTTTGCTGCATGTTTAATTTTTGACATCGACATCGTTCGCGTTTCGTTTTAATTAATTAATGAGATAAAATTATTTCAACCGTGAATATATTACACTTAATAAACCATCAAAATTTGATTCGATCTAGAGACGAAAATGCCTAGAAAATCGGCCAACAGTATAGTTTTATTTTATCTATTTTATCCTATTAATAAATCGTGCTTTTTTTTTTCTTCAATGATAAAACTTCACGAGAAAAAAAAGACATATTAAATCTCGTGTTTCTAGTACCGAAAATATTTTCTTGCTTTCTCGAAGAATAATAATAGTACGCAAGTATAAGTACATTAAGGAATGTTTTTCATTTGTGTATTCATCGAGATTAATGTAGATGTCGTTCGTTATCGCCTCTGGTAGATTATTACTTTGCTTATTCTATATATTTTGAGTAATATAACAAACTAGAACATGTTGAAATTTAATAACGGTTTTAAATCATAAATAAATAGAAATTCGATCGAATATATTTTCGTTTTTACTTTTAAAGTCTGGACAAATAAATCAACTCGAACTGCTTTTGAAAAGAATTCATACGAAAAATATTGACATGAATATCCCTTTTCAAAATCTATTTATCAATATTAGCTTTCCTTGATATAAAAGTCAAGTTAAATCCAAATTTGACTACTTGTTGGCTAACAATGAATTTTTATGTTTTTACATTTGCTCTCTTTTGGAATATAATCAATCTCGATGCGAAATATTTTCAATGTGATCCTCAACGACCTTGTGGATGTGGTCGACAACAAGTCGAAATCAATACAAATCGAATAATCAATGGCGAAGAAGCGATACCATCGAGTTGGTCAATGATTGTTTCAATTCGATTTGATTTTTTTCACGATGGAAACGCATTTCGACATGCATGTGGCGGAACAATTCTAACCGATTCGTATATTTTAACAGCTGCAAGTTGTTTAGAAATTGTCATTGACAATATTCAAACGGCTAATGTAACGATTGCTGCTGGTATACATCGACGATCACAACCAATACAAGTCATTCGAGATGTGGATGATATTATTATTCATCCGAATTGGACGGGTTCATCATGGGCGAGTGATTTTGATATTGCTCTACTACATTTAGCTGAACCATTGGATATTCAAGCCAATACATTTTTAACTCGAACATGTATTCCATCGCAAATCGATGATCATGATCAATTATTAAATTATCCAGGTGCCAATACGACATTGGCAGTTATTGGATGGGGGCGGATAAATCCATTTGGAGATGATTCGGATGCATTGAGACAAATGATGGTCGCAGCAATAGATCCAACAAATCCGAAATGTATGCAAATCGTGCCCAATGCTACTCGACAATTTTGTGCAGGCGTTCTTTTCGATAGTATTGGTAATAGAACAAAAAAAAAGCTTTCCATTTTGTTTGTTAATTTATAAAATTTTCTATTTGTAGGTCCTTGTTATGGTATGTAATCTATCGACTATGAAAAATTGTCTTGATAAGATGCTTTTTAGGTGATTTCGGTGGTCCAATATTTCAATGGATGAAAGATCATTGGGAACAGATTGGTATTGCATCATATACGCAAGATGGTTGTAGAAAAACCGCTGTGATTAGTTATACACGTCTTGCTTATTTTCGAGATTGGATTGATGAAAGTCTTGAAAATGGAAACGATACAATCGAAGAAATTCCTGTTACTGCTACTGTACCTCCTACAACTGAAAAACCTGCACGTATCTTTCAATGTGATCGAAATACTGTTCCTTGTGGATGTGGTCGTCGAAATGTTCGTTTATCCTCTCAAAATTCTACAGAATCCGTTGCTCATAGTTGGTCAACAATTGTTTCAATTCGTTTAAACAATCAAACTAAACATTCATGTACGGGAACAATTCTAAGTGAATCATTTATTCTCACATCAGCTTCTTGTCTTGTCAATGCATCCACATTCGGAATAATGATTCGTGCTAGTTTACATAATTCGTCGGATGAAAACGCGATTGTTCGTCGTGTGGATCGAATTTATTTTCATCCACAATATCAAGGCTTTCAAATCAATGAAAATAAACATGATATTGCTATTCTACATTTAACTGAAGAATTGATTTTTGAAAATAATCTTTTTCTCAATCGAATATGTTTACCAGAAAGATTCATTTTTCTACCGGATTCAACTTTTTATCCGCAACTGGGCGCATCATTAGTTACTGTCGGATGGGGTTTGATGAATTGTCCGACAAATAATCAACAAGATCTGTTACAACAAATTGAAGTTACAGTGCAAGATGGTTCACAGAGTAATTGTTATGTTTTAAATGAAAATCACGCAATTCAATTTTGTGCAAGTTTAAATAAAACTGAAAGTGGTAAAAGAAAAATTCTGATTTTGAAAATTGATAAATACAAGATTTTTTCTTTGTTTTGTTTTATAGATACATGTGTTCGTATGTAGTTTTTTTCCATCGATTTGTTTTCTTTTTGAATTTGAGTTGAATTTAGGCGATCCTGGAAGTCCTATATTTGAATGGTTACGTGATCGTTGGCAACAAGTTGGTATTACAACATACGGTATCGATTGTAAACAATTTCAAAATCAAGGAATTTATACTCGTTTAATTGATTATATTGATTGGATTAATTCGATTATAAATCTTTGTGAAATAACTTCAACAACAACAACAATTAGTACAACAACACCACGGATACAACCAATAACAACACCAATAATCACAATACCACCAAATACAACAACAAGAAAACCGAGTAAACCTCCTCAAGTTTATCAATGCAATACTTCGTCAGCATGTGGTTGTGGTTCAGTACCTGTTGTTCTATCGCCATATAGAATTGTTGGCGGAGAAAACGCTTTGAAATATAGTTGGCCAATGATGGTCGCCATTCAATGGCATCAAGAAGATCAATATTGGTGTGGTGGAACAGTTCTATCAGAATCATATATTTTAACTGCAGCTCATTGCGTTGAACCTTACAATTCAAATCCTCCTAATCGTCTTTGGATTACAGTTGGAACCAATGATCGAACTGATTTTCAAAGTATTCGACGTACGGTTGATTATATGCATGTGCATCCAAATTTTACAAATGTTGAACGTGATCGAAATCATGATATTGCTTTATTACATCTAAGTGAACCATTGCCATTCGACAATAGATTATTAGTTACAAAAACGTGTATACATCCACTTCCACCATCGATTTCCAATCGAGATTCTATTGCAAATGGCACGAGATTGACAGTCATTGGCTGGGGAAAATTAGGTGTCTTTGAATCTAACCTGCCGATAGAATTACAACAAGTTGAAGTACATGTTATTCATAATGATGAAGAAGTATGCAATAATTCAATTCATGATAAAGCTGCACAATTTTGTGCTGGATTAACAGAAGGTGGAAAAGGTTTGCAAACAAAAGAAGATATTTGTTTGTTGATTATTTGAAATATCTTGTTCTATTCTAGATGCCTGTGGAGGTTAGCACTGAGCAGCAAATTCTCAGTTTTATCATAAAAAGAATGTTTTTGTTTATTTTAATTAGGAGATTCTGGTGGACCGATATTTAGATGGACTGGACAATATTGGGAACAAGTAGGTATTGTATCTTATGGATACGGATGTGCTGATCCTTTAAATCCAGGAATTTATACACGTCTATCATATTATTATGATTGGATAAATAATATTCTAAAAAATGATAATGAACATATAGAACCAAAAGTTTCATCTAATGAAACGTTGGTTACTTCTTCGACTACAACAACAACAATAATAACAACAACGACAATAATTGTTGATGTACTTAATAATAATACTGCAAGAAGTAATAGTTCAGTTTCATCGGCACGAAACAACAATTTGATTTATTTTAATCATATTTTTCTTTTCTTTATCTATATATTTTTCAAACTTTAATATACTAAATGAATAAAAAGCATCTTCGTAACTAATTAACGTCAATTGAATTTATTACGAAATGTTATTTTCTCATAAAATATGTTCAAGGCCATTTTTACTACATTAATTAATGCCTAGTAATCATTTACTTATGACGTACTATTTTGTTATTTGATTTGATCAGTGCATAAGCTAGTTGAAGGACATAACACAATATGGGGAAAAAAACGAGTACATTATATTCAGTCAGCGTATCGACGTAGTTACCCTCACTGAATTAAGTGAACATTATCAAATTTTAAACTGTATATTCATGAATAGAATTTTGAAAAACAAAATCAGTACAGTTATATACGTAGTGCGTATAGCCAGTAATCGATTAAAACGTCACACTATAAAACTAGTATATGTTATGTATTTTTGCAACCTTGATTTAAATTATAGTACGTAATAATAAAAATACAAATAATAAAACGTAATTTGAAAAAAAATACAAAAATATCGTTACTCATCGGCAACTATAAAAATCGAGTATCATCTGGAGTTGTCATATCAATATGGCGAACATTACAACTATTTTATTTGTGATATTCACATATATCACTTTTCTTGCCGTGATTTCGGGAGAAGAACCTCAGCAAGGAACATTTCTACAACGACTTATTCGATCTTCACAAACGGCCATTTCTAAACGTCAGGGCTTCATTGGATGGCCAGGATATCCATCATGGTATACCTATCCACCATGGTATACTTATCCACCATGGCTCACTTATCCACCTACAACAACCACTACAGAACGAACAACAACTAAAAAACCTATAAGACCTAAAAAGACAACAACACCAAAAGTGACAAAGACTACAACACCAAAAGTGACAAAGACCACAGCCAAAACAACAGCCAAAACAACGGCCAAAACAACAGCCAAAACAACGGTCAAAACAACGGCCAAAACAACGGCAAAAACAACAACAACAACAACCAAGACGACAACTACGACTCCATCTTCATCGTTTACAGAATTTCAAAACCAAGCACTCGCTCAAACAAATAAATATCGTGCTCAACATTGTGCGCCAAATCTTCAACTTGACGCAAACCTCAATTCTATTGCTCAAAGTTATGCACAAAAATTACTTCAATTAGGATCTTTACAGCACAGTAACAATGGTTATGGTGAAAATTTATATTATTCATACAGCAGTCAAAGTAGTAGTCTTGCCGGTAAAATATAAACTTAATCTATTTATTAAATTCTAGCATAAAAATGAATATTATATATATATAGGATCAGTACCAGTTGATAATTGGTACAGTGAAGTTTCTTCCTACAATTTTGGATCACCAGGATTTTCATCTCGTACAGGTCATTTCACTCAACTTGTTTGGATTAATACCAAAAAATTAGGCATGGGTATTGCTTGTGGAAATAATAAATGTTTTGTTGTTGCTAATTATGATCCAGCTGGCAACTATAACAATAACTATTCAGCTAATGTCAAACCAATAGGATCCTGCAAATAACTCATCGGTTTTTTTCTATAACTCGTGTTCTTTTCTTTATTTTCATAATAAATTTTTATTTGGCAAAAGCCGGTTATAAAATGCACAAATTTTTATTTTTCTTTCCTTTTCTTACTAACATTGTCAGTGGCATCTGTGACTAGAGAAAACGCATTTTTCTTTGTTATTATTCTGTTGGTTTTTCTTTTTTTTCCTCTTTAAATGTCGTTCGTTTCTTAGCAAACAAAAGTGTCATTTACTAAAATTTTCTTTTAAAGACAAAAGAAAAAGAAAGCAAAAAACATACAGGTAAACCAACGCAATTAATTACCCATTCATCATGTCAATTCTTTCATCACCTTATTTTAAATATATTTCGATTTTTATCTTAACCATCTCAATACTTTCTCAATATGAAATCTCCTCAGACAAAACAACTCTTATTATCACTAAACAATCAACATTAGCCTACAATCGTTCGCATGTTTATCGAGTTTTGACAGATATTGATAAATATCCATTGGTTTGAATTCATAAAACTTTAAATCATCTAAATGATTTCTTTTCGAATTTAGTGGTATCCAACAATCATTGGTATTACACATATTCAAGTAACCAAAGTTCGTAAAGGTGATAAATATGGTTTAGTTACGAAAATGCCAGTCATTGGTTTGTATTGAATTTAAAAATTGAAAATGATTTTATTTGTTCTTGTTATTTTTAAATAGGAAATCATACTTCTGTATTAACAATAGAAAAACTTGATCAACCTAAACAATTTATATTTTCCATTGATTCTTGGTTATTAGAAATAAATTCAATTGAATTCAAAGATCATGCAAATGATCCACAGAAAACATCGATCGAATGGAAAGTCTATACAAAACGACGTAGTTTTCTTTTTCAAGTAAACACAATTATTTATCATCTTTTTCAAAGATATTTTGTTTTTTTTTCTAGTATATTTTATTTCCAATGGCTAAATTCTATAAAAACCAATTCGTTCGTGAAGTACTTTTCACATTGATGCTTCAAATTCGTGTCCTTTAATTTCACAATACTCAACTATATACATAGATAATCATTCGGCTTTGTTTTGTGATATTATTTAGTCAAATAAACTCTAGTCTATAACATTGATTTTTGGAAAACGATATTTAGAAAAAAAAATCTCGTCTATTGCATGTGAACTATTTACTTAGAGAAATTAAATATTTACTTTTATATTCTTCGTAAGGAAAAAAAGTAAAATCTACTTCGATTCTGTATATTGGATTGCCTTGTTTTGTTTTCTGAATAGGACAAGTTATCATTAAAAGATTTTACTACAAATAGAAAAATGATTGCAAACATATTTTATAAACAACACTTCGTCTAAGATTTTGTCTATCAAACAGAGAACAACAAAAGGTCAATTCACAATGGGAAACTTGTTCTTTTCTATTCTAAATTGATATATAATCTTCTTTACGTTATTTTTCTTATTGAATCACAACACCAAAAGCACAAAGAAGAGTTCATTATATATATATTTTTTTCCATCTAATACTGTAAACGTAATTACATATACTAGACAACAACTTCATAAACAGTTTTCTTATTCAATGATGAATGTTTCATTGGTGTTGAATAGCCACTTTCATCCTGGTCATCTTTAACTGGATAACTGTAGCCAATGTATTGTGCTTGAGAAAGATTAAGATCTTTTTCGATTGACATCGATTGTCGTTCGAATGGATCACAAATTGATAATGATGATGACGAAAGAATTGGATCACTTGAATGCATTGAATGTTTACGTTGATCGACTTGATTGAATCGTTCAAGTTCAGGTAATTTCGTATAGATCGATGGTTCGATATTCGATTCAGGATATGTGACATTGGAAAAGAGTTTCTTCGGACTAGAAGACAAATATTTCTTTGTGTTATTCAAGAATTCAATTCGAGTTTACTTTGTCGAATTTGATAAGACCGGTTCGATGATAACTGGTTGTTCACTTGTTGTTTTATTTGATGTTAAAATCATGAAATTATCTCGTTGTTGATGAGTATTCTCTCGTCGTCTTCGTCGACATTTACATATTAAACAAATGACACCGACAACGAATAATAAAAAAGCAAAACAAATTATCGAAATAATCATGATTAACATCCAATCGAATGTTCGAAATGATTCTAAAAGATTCGAATCAATATAGATTTTTGCTTTTGAAAATTCGAATTTTTCCGTACTGATTTCAATCGGATAGGTTTCTCCACAAAATTCTTCGTATTCATCCAAACAAATCGATACATTCGAAATCGAATCGATTGCCGATTGATTCAATTGAATGATGCCAGTTGATGTGACTATTTTCTCGCAAAGACTCGTCTCATTCGAAAGATTAATTCGAATACAAAGAGGAATTTTAATTAAATGAAACGTTTCATTATCTAAACGATATTCCAATGCTCGATCTCGAAGATTCAAGTAACATTTGTCAATAATTGATAAATCTGAAAATGTATCACAAAATGTTCGTTTCTTTTCTGAAGAAAATACGCTATCATCGAAATAACCTTGATTATTAATTGGTACATCTTTCGTTTGAACAATGATCGATGTATAATTTTCACTTTGTCCTAATTGATTCAATGCTCGAATTGAAATATTATACGATTTCAAATGTTCAAGATCTAATTTATAAATAAGATTTTCTTTTCTTATAACAACACGTTTCTATTTACTTGTCAATTGTAAAGAATCTTGATCGGTTTCTTTCGTAATTAAATTATTAATTGTAACTAAAAATGTTTGTTTCGATCCACCATGAAAGCCTTGTTTCCATTTGAGTCCAATTTTCGAGTAAGTCACATTAGTAACATTGAAATCCATTGGCATGTCAGGTAGACCTGTAAGACAAATCGATGTTTAAATATCAGAGCACAGTAGGTGTCAATATTGATCTAATCTTCTTTTTCCGATCATTTACCTTTTGATCTCAGTTGGATAGTTGTCGAATTATATCCGAATTTATTCGAAGCATTACATGAATAGATGCCATAATCATTTGATGATTGTATTTCATTTAGAATGAGATAGGATGATGATGCATTTTGAATGATTTTGTATTTAGGTGAATTGAAAAGAATTCGATTTTGATATAACCATGATATGACAGATGATGGATAGGAATCGATTTGACAAGATAGAGTAACATTTTTTGCGTGGAGATCTTCGGCAACAATGGGCGCTTGAGTCGAGAGTTTTGGTGCGTCTAAATTTGAAGATAAAATCAATTTGTTTTGCCAACGTGTTAACTTACATTGAACAATAATTTGTGATTGACTTTTATTAAATCGTTCGATTGAACTTCCATTCGAATATTTCAGTGTATTTTTAACCATACAAATATACATGCCTTGATCAAATTTTGAAATCTTCTCGAAAATAAGTTTCGATGTCGTCGAACTAACATTTAATCTGTCATTATTCTTATACCATTGATAATAATCAACTGATGGATACGAATCAACTTGACAGATTAAAGCTACTCGTTCATTTTCATTTACTAAACCTCCACCTTGAATGTAAACAATCGGTGAATCTAAAGAAATTTGAATAGAAAACCTAAAAAATTCAATCGTATTTAAATTTACATTGAACACGAATGAATATCGATGATTGACCATAACCAATATGATTTCTCGCCAAACATGTATATTCTCCATTATCAATTCGCTGAAGATTTCGTAAGATTAATGATGATGATGTTTCCATTAATGAAACACTATCTTTCAGCCAAGTTATCGGATGATTGATTTGCGGATTAGAATCAATTTGACAATTGATTATTAAATATTCATTTTCATTGACAAGATAATTTAAATTCGAAATTTTTGTCTGATTTTCATATAGATGTACTTGTGGTTTATCTATTGAATAAAACAGAAAGAAAATTTCAGAAAAAAGAAAACAAACTCTCTTTTATTTCTATTTACAAAGAATATTTAATCGATAAATGGTTGTTAAAGGTTTATCAAGAGCTTGATTATCGATTTGACAGATTAACGATGAATTATGAAGACTTTTGTCTAAACGAATACTGAGTTCACTTGTCGAACGATTATTTGTCACTGAATTTCGATAAAATGTTCTGCAAAAAATACAAACAAAATACTTCGAAGTTTTCTTTTTCTTCTATCTACTGATTAATCGATTGCTGATTGATAAACCATTGAAAATTCGGTGCTGGATATCCACCATATGTCGAACAGACAAAATCTCCTTGAAGATCTTCAATTAAATGTTGACTAATTTGTTCAATTTTCGGTTGATTTGGCTTGGCTAAAAATGAATAAATGTTAGAATAATATTTCGAAAAACTTTCTCCTCAACGAAGAACAATTAAGTCGAACAGTTAGATATCAATCATTCGCATAGCCTTCACCTTCTTAGATAAATAGCTATCCAACTGTGAACAATGAGTGACATATGTGTTCGCTCACTTACTTAAAATTGTTAAATCAACAGTTCGACATAATTGTTGTTCGAAATTTTGACAAACATAATGACCATTGTCTTGATAATCAACATTTTTTATAATTAAATCATATTTATTTAATATTTCATATTTTTTTCGATCGCCTGAAATATCATTTCGAATCGAAAGTATATGTTCATTTTTATTCCTTAAAAAAAAGAAAACACGTTTTTTGCAATTTGATGTCAAACGACAAATTTCATCATCATCTACCACATAACATGATCGTTTTCATTTAAATTATCAAATCGACATGTAAGTATGACATCTCGGCCTTGCTTTTCTGTTATTGTTCGATTATCAATTGTAATCAGACATGATGAATAATGAATTAAAATGTAGAAAACTAAATATATAAAAGAAAGATTTAAAATTCAATAAACTCAATTAAATTACCGAGAATCGTTCTTGAGCACATGATGATTATGATGGTCAAAGAAATAATGAACTGAAGACGTTAATCTGTATACAAGTGTCGAAAAAAAAAGACGAGGAGAATAGAAATTTTTTTTCCTATTACGTCAAGTTAAAGTTCAATCGAGAGGAATTCCTATGTATTCGTTTCTCTCTTATTCGATTCGAATCATAATGAATTTGTCAATAAAAAAAAATACGAAGAAAGAAACTCTCGACGAAAGAGGATCAATTCTTGATTCATATATAGATAACGATGATGAGTAAATAGAATATGTTCACAAAGAGAATCAATGATTACATATTCTTGTTCTCTTTCTCTCGGGAGAGACAGAGAGAGAGAGAGAGAGAGAGAGAGAAAGGAAAAGAGCATCAGTAGTTAATGTACAACCAAATATACAATTCTATTTTGTTCATTTGCACATTGATGTACAAGAGAAAAAGAAAAGAGACGACATCAGACATATTCAAATGATGATTGTCAATGGAATTATTGTTTCATGCACGAATGGATATTCTTTCAACTTGTCAAAATCAGTTTATTATTTCGATCAATCTCGTTGCTCTCCGAAGAATTTCTGACCTTTTTTCAAGTTTTCTAAACAAATACAATTCATCATTTATTTTCTACATAGTTTCAACAATGCAAAAGAAACACGAAGAGAAGATGAGATGAGGAATTTATTACGTTAGATTAATTATTTCACAGTATGTGGCTTCTAACCTTCCCTCTCGTACAGAAGAAGAAAAAGAAGAAGACGAAAAAAAAGTAAAACGTTTTCTCGTGCGACATTTTAATTACTATACGTACAATAGGTTACACTTTCTCTTCTCTGTCTTTTTTTTTTCATCATATCCGGATACCTAATGACACCGACAGTTTTGACTGATGACGATAGGATGTCATTTCCTTTTTGTTTTTCGAGAAGAAAAAGCTCATCTCTCTATGTATAGGTCCAGTAAATGAAGATATAATCATTCGTTTATGTTTCTCGACGAATAAAAGATTCTTATATTGATTTGTTTATCAACACATTGAAAAAACAAGGTCGGTTATGATCGAATCTTGATTATAATAAATGAATATCGATTAGCTACTGATGATCTTTAACATCATATCGATTCTCTCGAGGTTGATTTCGGCAGAAATTCAATTATATTGAACATGCAATTTGTATTTTTTTTATTACATAAATAATGAACAGCAAAAAAAAGAAGATCAAATCAAAGGTTTTTTTTTCTTATGTACGATGAGATTGATGAACGAGACGAGTTAATTGATTATTACGCTCACGTAAATAACGAATTAAATCTGCTTGCTTTTCAAGAATATTATCTTTGAAACTTTCATCACTAGAAAAACGAATAAAAATCAATTCGATTTACGTTTGCTGTTAGTAACTAACCGAAAACCGATTTCAATTGTTGTTGAATGTGCAGGAAGAAATGTTGATAGATCATCTTCTTGTATTATATCGGGACGAAGACATTGTTTATTGAAATTCATAGTCAAAACTAAATAAAGAATTTTTTTAATTTCTTTTCATCAACAAATTTTCGCAAACCAAGATAACGTATTAAGATAAGCAAAATCAATATATTTTCAATTGTAGCCAACAGAATTAAACCATGCCATGGTTGAAATGATGATTGAGATTGTTCGAATGATTTTATCATTACAATAAGTATGCTATTACCAATTGAAAGAATAATCAGTGGTAAATGACGAAGTGTTCGTGTTTGTTGATCGAAATTTAAATAACCATGACGAATTGAGATTGTTTGATAGTAATGATATAAACTAATGAAGGAAAAATTTAAGACTTTCGAAAATCTGAACATTTAATACCTACCGATCGAAAAGAATAAAGAGAAAAAATGCTCCAACATGAATGTATAATGAGATATTATAGGCTGAATACTGACTGCATGGATTCGATACATGCAGATCGTAGCATAAATATGGAAAAAGAATAATTAGAAATTCGAACAAAATCTTTAAAAAAAAAAAGAAATTCTATCCCTTTTGAAAATACAAATTCGTTTATTTATTTTTATATTACGGTGAATATAATATGAGTAATTATAACGAAAGTAGTTCGTACAGATCGATATTGTTGTTGAGTATTGAAAATTAACGGTGTATTCTCATTGAATTGATCATCCGTTGTATTTATTAATTGATTTTCAAACGACATACCCTAATATCACAAAAGCAAAAAAACTGTGAACAAACAATTCGACAGGAATGTAGTTTTTACTCCACTATGTCGACCGTATTGAGCATCTAAACTAACCATCTAAAAAATAAACACACGTACACACACAAACACTCTCGTTTAACAAAGTCATTATGAAAAGCAAAAAGAGAAAAATCACCAACTAGATTCCCAAGAACTACTATTATTATCATCGCTATTTTGAATTTCTTCGATGGGTGGATCGTGATACGGATGATTTTCAACATATTCTGCAACTGTACCATCCCATTTGAGTAAACCCTCCAGCCATTTTCTTAGTTCACCATTTTCACTCAAAACTTCATCTTTAAATATTCGAATTTCTTGTGGATTACCATCGACGAATTCAAATAATTTCCATGTACGTGGATGTATGGCTGTGAATTTCGGATTATCTCGTACTTTCGAAATATTATCATCGATAATCAACGTATGATCTCGTAGATTAATGTCTGCATTCGATTGACTGTTTAACCATCGATCATTGATCTCGGCATCGTCCCAAACGCTTGTCAGACATTTAAAAAAACTTTTCATTTTCTTTGGATCTGTTGCATTTGGATCTTCTTCAACCGTACAATGTTCTTGATTCCACCAGAATAACAATCGTTCACGATCACTATCATATGGTAACAGACATTCGACAATTGGTTCGATGTTATGACGTAAAACTGATGACCAAATAGCAACATGAAAATGATCCATTAACCACGAAAGAAAGTCTTTGACATCCGGACGAAACCAAATCGCAAAACGACCTTTGATTTCAGGTTCAATCAATCGGCCACGATTGTATTGTGTTTTTAGTACAGATTTTGATTTGATATAATCATCTTTGAAAAGTCGATGGATTAGTAAACCATTTAAATCGAGAATTATTAAACGTTTGACTTTCGACATCAATCAGGAGTAGAATAGAACCGTCGAGATTTAAATTGAAAGAAATATTATGAAATAGACGAATTCTTTCATTGGTACAAATGACCAATCCAATCGAAAATAATAGATGTCAGTTAAACGAACCAAATTCTGTCGAGAATATAAAAATGAATCTCTCGCAATCGGACAGCAAGCAACTGATTATCGATTATTTATTTTTTCATGCAATGAAAAATATTTTTCGAAAACTTTCCCTTGTTACTGTCGTTATCTAATTTGGTTTGGTTAGTTGGTTGACTAGTAAATAATGGAGATATGCTGTTATCATCGTATATCATCATTACGGATTCGTTTTTCTCTTCTTTTCATTTTTTTATTTGAGATCTTTAAACCTAGAAGAAATATCATCGTGAACTTCGAATGGACTCACGTAACGATGAAACAGTTGGATTAGTGAGTGTCACGACTGGTCGTCGAGGAATTTTAGATCCTCGTGGACCCTATATGAAATGGATAGCCTTATTCTTGATGTGTTTTCTATCGTTTGGTATGAAAATTGAATTACGAATTTTTACATTCGAATTCGTTTGTTTGACTTTTTAAGGTTCATATTATTGTTACGATAATCCAACTGGTTTAGAACAAGTTATGAAAGATGACTTGAAAATCACATCATCAACATTTACAGCTTTCTTTTCGTGGTATTCATGGCCAAATGTTGTGTAAAAACAAGAAAATCAATCTAACCAATGATAAAATGATTTTCTTTGTAAAATAGACTTGCGGCTGTCGGTGGAATTGTAATTGATAAATGGCTTGGTGTTGCACGTGGTGCTGCACTTTTCTGTTTATTCTGTCTTCTTGGCCAGTTTATTTTCGGTATCGGTGGTTATAATAATATCATTTGGTTGATGGATGCCGGTCGATTTATCTTCGGTATCGGTGGTGAATCATTGGCTAGTGCACAGAATGCCTATGCTGTTTCTTGGTTTTTTGGTAAAGAATTAAATTTTGTCTTTGGTTTACAATTGTCATTTGCACGAGTGGTAGGTTTTTTTTATTAGTTAAACAAACAAAAAAAAATGATTTCTACATTATATTTAAGGGAAGTATTGTTTGTTTGAATACAATTTTACTAATTTATAAATCACTTGATCCAACTATGACGGGTCCACATAAGATTGGTGTGACTTTATTGATTGCGGTTTCAACTTGTGTGATATCGTTTATTTGTGCGTTACTTTTATGGATATTAGACAATCGACGACGAAGAGTAGCAGAAGAAGACTCACCATCTGATCCAGGTAAATGAAAATATGTTGAATACGTTTTGAATTTCTTTTGTTTTATAGATGAGGAATTTCGTATTCGAGATATTCGACATTTCAGTGCACCACTTTACTCTGTGTTTATTATTTGTGTATTTTACTATGTTGCTGTCTTTCCATTTATTGCTTCAGCACAATTACTATACATTTCCAAATATAATCTTTCATCGAGTTGGGCTAACGCATGCAATAGTTTAGTTTATTTAATGTTAGTTTGAAATAGATTTTTGAGAAAAACAATATGAAAATATTTGTTTGGATTTTCATTTAGGTCAGCTGTTCTTTCGCCATTGCTCGGCTTTATTGTTGATCGAACAGGTCGAAATCTATTCTGGTTAATGGGCAGTATAACAACAACAATTATTTCTCATGCACTACTCGCTTTTCTTTATGTCCATCCAGTTGTTGCTAATATTCTCATGGGAATTTCCTATTCAATTGTAGCAGCATCATTATGGCCAATGGTAGCTTTTCTCGTACCGAAACGTATGTTAGGCACAGCTTATGGTTTCATGCAAGCTATTCAAAATCTTGGTCTTGCTATCATGTAAAAATCTTTGACATAAAATACGTAGATCTTCTCATTTTCATTGTTTCATCTTTTCAAGGAATATTTTCACTGGTTTAATTCTTGATTCCTATGGTTATTTTATGTTAGAAATCTTCTTTATTATCTGTTTGGAAATTGCATTGTTAGCTGCAGCATTCCTTTATATTTATAATTCGACTAAAAAAGGTATATTGAATGATTCACCAGCCGTTCGTGCAGCTAAACAAACAGAATTGGATAGTCAAGTTAAAGGCACAGAAGATGCCAAAGATATTCAAAGCTAAAATATTATTTTGTTATGAAATAAACAACCATCTATTTTCTTTTTTTTTCTGTGACGATTTTTTGATTTTTATAAAACACAAAAAAAAACAGTCTAATACTTCGTTTCAATGATTCGGCATTTATATTTTTTCTATTTTATTCAACAAAATTTCAGATAATCTGAATGTTTTCCATCTTACGATCACGATTGATCTGTCAGAAAGTTTGGTCTTTACCTAAGACCCTTAGAACACTTCAAGTAAATCACCGTACATATACATTATCAGCGATCTATTTTCAACAAGAAAAACCTCCATCGATTCTAAACGATAATGAAAGTAAAAGTCCATTTATTTTTTCAAAAACATCGACCGATCCAAAATATACGAAACAAGAAAACGATGATGAAAAACGCGATCGTGAGTCGAGAGCAGCATGGGACATGAAAATGTTGAAATATACGGGCTATTTTCTCGGTGTTTGGCTTATATCAACACTTGGCTACGTCATTTTCGTGTTCGGTGCTCCACAAATTGATCAAAATGGTAATATTATTGAAGATCAATATTCGAAATTACCTACGTGGCAACAATATTTAAAACGTTCGTTTTCAAGTGTCAAAGATTATTGGCAAACAATTAAAGATCCAACAAGTGACATGTTATTACCCGAACCATTGCCAGCACCATATCAACCAATGTATACATTGGTTATTGAAATGTCAGGCGTTTTATTGAGTCCTGAATGGACGTATAATACCGGTTGGAGATTTAAGAAACGTCCTGGTCTAGATTATTTTATCAAAGAAATTGGATATCCTGTTTATGAAGTTGTTATTTATACAAAAGAAACTCCATGGGTATGAGAATTGACCAGTTAGCGTTCGTTTTTTGTTCTCGAAAGAGAGAGAGAGAGATAAAAGAGATAAGATAATTTTCGTTTGTTTCATTTTATTTGTTAATAATGATGTTCGATAAAACTAAATGTCGCCATGTTTTTTGTATTCATAGCAAACTGCATCTGTTATTGAAAATATGGATTCAGAACATCGAATAATGCATCGATTATATCGTGAAAATACTCGATATCTTGATGGAGCTCATGTTAAAGTAAAAAACAATTGAATAAAAAATATTTACAAACAAAAAACAAAATACTTTTTTTTCTAGGATTTATCTTGTTTGAATCGTGATTTGAAGAAGATCATCTACATCGATTGGGACGAGAAAGCTTATCAATTACAACCACGTAATGCTTTACATCGATTGAAAAAATGGGATGGCAAAGAAGATGATCGAGAGTTACTTCATTTAGCATCATTTCTTCGAAGTTTGTTTGCGTCGTTTGATTTGATTTTGAAATTATTTCGTCGAATTCTAGTGATTGCTGCAAGTGGTGTTGAAGATGTTCGAGATGTTCTCGATCATTACAATCAAGAATCCGATCCACTCGAAGCATTTCTACTTCGACAACATGCATTATTGGTAAAATAAAGATTTAATTTGAAAAGAAAAAGAACAAAAATCTTTTGTGTTGTGTGTTTAGGAAGCTGAAGAACAAAAACGTAAAGCTGCTGAAGCAGCCAATAATCCAATAAAACAATCGAAAGGTTTATTTGGCAGTTGGAAACGCTTTTAGATCTTCATCGATTTAGTTCATTTCATTCGTTTTTCTTTTCTGTTTTTCTCTGCTTTTGTTTATCTCAAAGAATTAGTTCTTCTAACATGTTGGCCTTCGTTTTTTTTTCTAGATCCAAAACAAAAGGACAATCATCTCGAATGAGTGTTCTAGAAATTCGACACGAATTTGTCGATGTCGATGCAAGAAATCTTGAACAATTATATCAAACATTTTGCAATCAAATTCATTTGGGACAATGGGAATTAGCAAAGACTTGCCTACAAATTCTACATCAGAAACGTTTACAATTGAATACCAATCTTGAAGAATTTCTGACAGATATTATTCGAAATCCCACCGCTTATTGTTCAGGATCAAATGCAGTACCAACACCATTTCATTTATCATTGCTTCTACTTGAAGAATGTCGATCAAAACAATATTTAGATACAGTAAGACGAAAACAAAATTCTCGGCTCTTTTATCATTTCAAATCTTTGTTCTATATTTAAGAAACTAATCGATTCCATTCAAACCGATGCAATATTTCACTATCTTCTCGCTGTTGGTGATATTCAACCGAGTGCTCAAGTTGTTCAAGTATGTTCATACGATGAATTCTTTCGTTGAATTCTCATCGAATTCTTCTAGGAATTCCAACGTTTACACACGAATACAACTGCTATTCCATCCGATCTTCTAACTGATTCGATGGCCGACTTTCTCGTCGATCTATGGCTTCATGAAATACCTCGTGTTCATTCACTGATTCGTTTATATTTACATTCCAATTTGCCAGCTGTTCAACTTTGGTTAATTCAAATTCATAAACGTGCACTTGAAATCTGTTTTCAACAATTAAAAACTCTCAACAATGAACAACAACGATCGATTCTTATTGATCTTCTTTTTTCGTTACATTTCTATTCATGTGAAAGCAATGAATTTCGTTTATTATTTCGTGATATCTTGAAAAAAATTGTTATCTATGCAAGTCAACCAAATCAATTATTTAATTTAAAAGCATTGTATGAATGTACATTGAATAATGGTTATCTGGCGAGATTTTTAAGTGAATTAGAAAGTGAATATCGACGCGAATTAATTAATAATAATACCGTTATTTTGCATTTTCTAAAAAAGAATTCTTTTGAAAATGAAGAATTTTTTTGGAAAGAAATTTATTTATATTTAATCGAGAATAAATTAGATTTAATATCCTGTGTTCTCGTAAGACAATAGAAACTATTCAGTTCGTTTTTATTCACTGAAATTTATTTAGAATGATTCGATTAGTTTAATTGAAAATCGTGATTATTCATCATTGGATCAATTGCTTAGCATCGAACAATTGTCATCATTACATCTATACATATTTCTTCTTGCTTGGACACATGTTCGAACAGTAAATGACGCAATTGTTTTGTATGGTTTGATGGATTCACTGAAAAATAAAAGTTCAACGTTTGAGAAATGTTTGAAATTGTTTCAATCGCATACGGAATTTATTACTTGGCTTTACACTGTTCGTCGGTAAATAGAGAGAGAGAGAGAAATGAACTAATGTCGGCTATTTTAGTTCTGTTTTTTTTTTGAGAAAGAGAGACTAATTTAAAGTTTGATATGTCTTTTGTTCTAGAATTGATCTGTAAGTGCGCGTGTGTTTTGCTAAAAATCGATTTTCTTTTTGCTTCGTGTGACGAAATATTGATTTGTGATGAATTTAGGTATCATGACGGTGCATCACCATTGCCGAATATGTCGGATTTATTGGCATTATTACATACGAATTCACCATTGTCATTGATTCATCGATATTTAGACGTGCCATCTATTGATTCCGAAGAGATTTTAGAAAAACTAAAAAAAACTGCCGTAGATATCAACGATGAAAATGAAGATCAAAAGAAAGGTGCGACTTATTGTTTAATAAGAAATTTCTGATGTTTTTCTTTTGTATTTATATAGAAGTTCGTTGGCTTGACGAGCCGGAGGGCCGACTTGGTTCGGTTCGTTTGCCTCAAACGAGTTCAACAATGATCTTTCTCGGTTATTTATCCATCAATAGTGTTGTCGAAAAACTTTTATCATCAAATGAAATAACCGACGATTATTTTGCTCAAACAAAAACTTATCTCGAGCAAATCTATCCATTACGTTTTCGTCTTGAACTATTAGAAAATATTTTCTCACTTGTTCTAATTCAACAAAGTGAATTGAAAGGCGAGGAAACAATTGAAACACTCGATCAATCGACAAATACAGCATCGGAACGATTTCTTTCGTCATTACAAAGTCACGGAACCGCCAATGATGATACACATACGTCAACAAATCCAAGTATTCGAACACAAGTATCTATTCGAAGATATGACAATGATTTCGAAGAAAATACTCAAGATGATCTTTCGATTCACAGTAGTTCAATGAGTTCAGTTAGTCTTTCACATGCACAAGCAATATCTCGAACTGGTTTTATCATCACTGAAGATATACTCTATCAATTATTATGTTTTCTTCGTGATCGATTAGCTGAAATACGAGATTTGTATCAAAAAATCAAAGCTAAAGCAACTGATAAAGCGACGGTTAAATTAGAAAATTCATTAGATAACTGTTTTCTTGGTTGTTCGATAAGTTCAAGTGAACAATTTACAATTCGAGCAACAAAATTAAATACGATTATTAGTGAAACATTGTGGAGATATCAATTGTTAACTGCAAATAAAACGACTAACGATGGACAAGATAATAAACTCGATGGAATCGATCGTGAACAAAATTTAGTTGATAATCCAACGATTAAAAATCTTATTCTACCAATTTGTAAGTTTATTTAAATAGAAGAACATTCTTCACTTTCATGTTTTAGCAAAACATCGACATTCAAATCGTGGAAAACGTCGATCACGTTTACTATCCGGTAGTGTTGGAAGGTAAACAAAAAAGCGTAAAAATTCTTTTCTCAATCGAAATTTTCAGTGTCAGTTCTCTGGCTCCGAATTCACCTCAAGCAAATACTCCATCGCCATTAGTCTCGCAAATTCTCTCGGCTCGTGATAATCTACTTGCTATTTGTTTGAAAGAAGGCAAAATCACCGAAGCTAATGAAGTCATTCGAGTACCATTCAATTCTCTTTATCATAATTCAAAATAATACGTATTTGATCTTTTACTTTTTTAGCTATTCAATATGCAAGATCATCCACTTGCAGTCGAAGCTAAATTCAGTAAACTCTTTCACGATACCGTCGATCAACTATCAACATCCTATTCATCATCAATATCACTCGAATCGAATCCTACACCTTCATCTCCACTCGCTGGTCTAGCTAATCTCGCTTCATCAGCATTGGGCAATTCATCATTACAAAACGATATTACACCTCTACTTGAACTTGCTCAAACACAAACTGTTTCATCAACATTGCCATCATCAGCTTATTTCGATCACGAATATTTTCTTTCATTAACATTATTCGATCTTGCTATCAATGCGCCAACAATGACAATCAGTAAGACTCTCTTCGATATGTCTCAACATCGGCTACCCATGTTACGTGCTATCTATTCATCAACGAATACTTCATCGCCAAGAATCAAATCTCTCAATGAAATGATCAGCAATTATCTTCAATTGACGCATGCATCGCCAAATCAATCATTCGAAGATATTGCACTC
>ERZ781398.588-NODE-588-length-41911-cov-4.262232_pt1 | contig 41911 bp, 60 predicted proteins | sample MGYA00433077_ERZ781398 | MGnify/ENA primary metagenome ERZ781398 (study PRJEB29847, sample SAMN06458254) | wastewater metagenome | isolation source: Wastewater bioreactor | place: South Africa: Cape Town | study: EMG produced TPA metagenomics assembly of the... | reverse complement strand
TGATTGTTGTTCATGATCGGAATATAAATTTTGTTCTTCAGCAGCATTTGGTGAAACACTTCGTCGTTTATGATGTTTCTTGCCTTAAAACGAATTAATTAAATAGGAAATTCTCTTGTTTATTTTCGTTTACTTTTCGATGTATGAGCACTTCGATGTTCATAATGCTGCGATGGAGCCGGAGGTGGATATTGGCCTTGTTGTCCTCGTCGAGAAGATGTTGGCGGTTGACTTACATAGGGTCCAGTATTTGTTGCTGGATATTGTCGACCAACATTAGGAGCTGATTGACCACGTGGCTGTGGTGCTTGTTGAAATGCAGGTGGAATCTGAGGATTATATCCAGTCAGATTACCATATTGAGATTGATAAATTGCTCCTGGTTGTTGTTGTTGTTGTTGTTGACCAGGATACGGATAAGCTAATGGAACTTGACCAAAGGCACTTGTTGGAAACATAATATCAGTGAATAATGGACGAATGTACGAACAAAATTCAAATCTAAAACGAAGCAAACACTTTCACATAACCTTACGAGGTGAACACGTACAAATACACACACGCAAAGAAAAAACGTCAACTGAAACTGTTTGTTATAACTGACATCGATATCATCATATCGAAACAAGTTTCGAGAAAATGTATGACGAATCAACTTTCTCCAATAATTAAAAGAACTACATTGTGTGGTTACGGTTCTCTCCCATTTCTTTCTCTCTCTCTCCCTCTCTATCATTCATTTTTTGCCTCGATATTACCTCAGGTCGAACGGTTATCATCACGAAAAAAAAACCGTTTCTATTACTAATTGAAAAAGATGCTTGTCTATCATTCTTTCAAAATCATTTATCTTTACTAACTAACACAAAATGAGAGAGAGAGAGAGAGAAAAAAAGCAATACAAAATCAAACCTTGAATATTGTCAACAATAGCAATAATAAATCAAAGTTCAGACTTGTTCGTTGTTAGCACCTGCATTGACTTGTTAATATTCAAACTTACTTATTCACACATCTAACCTTCGTTCACCTTCAATGGCTACTCTGAAAATCGATCTGAAAGGGTTTCTTCGCTCTTTAACTGATTGAGATGCAACAAAATTTGTTACAGGTATGACGAATGAAAGGAAAAGAGAGCAACCTATATGATCATATATATTCATCATTTTAAAATAGACGGGAAATGAATACACGGTAAGTCTATAGTATGTCAAAAAGGAAGAAATAGATTGGCGAGCGTACATATTCATCGTCGTATATTTAATTATTCGAAAAAATAAGCGTATCTTTTTTTCTCTCGCTTTCTCTCACTTCTTCATTGGACTAGACATTTCGTTTGTACGTACAAAGTGAGCAACTAAAGAAAGGTAGCACGATAATGATGATATGAAAGATAGTTATCTATCTCTATCATCAATTTTTTTCTGCATATAGATCGAAACGAAAAATCTAATGGTCGAATGAATGAAAGAAAAAAAGATGCTGATCATCGATTTTCTGATCGTACTATTAGTTCGCTCATTTCAATTTTTCTTAATATTCAATATTAACTAAAATCTTTATTCGAGCAAAGAATATTTCAAGCAGAAACCATAACACGTGAACAGATAATGAAGAGAACACATTTTAGACGTGATGGTCACGCCGTATGGATGTCTAAATTGATGAATAGTTGATCGTTACACGTTTTTCGTCTATGCCTTGTTATTTTCTACATATATATATATATATATACATGTATATTCATAGTTAGGTCTTGTCTTTCTTCCTTCTTCTTTTTCTCCCCTGTCATTTGATGTATACCATTGAAAGAGATACGGTTGATTGATCACATATAAGTTTGTAGGGTGAAAGTTCGATATTTGCGGTCACAGGTCCTAATTCAGGTTAAAATTTCAATTGAGTAGGACACCGTACTAAACGATAGACACAACGAGCTTTCTCATCATTTATTTTTTTTTGTTACTTCTCTCTCATTCTCTCTATTTGATATTGATAGGTATAAATGTATACATATATATGTGTGTATATGTCTATTCAATTTTCAATGACGATATGAAGCTGTTTGTTGTTGGATTTTTTAATCATCGATCTAATGACATTTATAATAAGAAAAAGAAGAAGAGAAATGAAAGTAGATATATTTGAAAGCTGACAAATCACATAAAAATGAACTTTGTATTAAAATAGAATCTAAATATTACGAACAGATGTGTGTCCAGCATAAAAAGTAAAGAGTATTGTCGAAATATAAGTGAATATACCAGCAGCAACAGCCAAATGATAACTATAAATCGTGGAGAACACATCTTTATTATGTAGCGGACTAGAATAACCCGAGACAATAAATATTCCACTAAGGAAAAGTAATAATACGACTACGATTTTGATTTTGTCTGCTGTATTACTAAGAATTCCACGAAAGAACATAGCTATGCATAAAAATATTATGGTTAACATAATAATCGATATTATCAATAAAGCACCAGTTGCAGTATAGTATTTACCACAACTAAATATACCAGTGTGACATCCAGACCAACCCGGTGTTGCTACTGCAATAATTGAAAAAAGTGCAGCAAGAGCTGCAAAAATTCCCGAACCTAATAACATAACAACATTTTGTTCCATTGTTATTCGTATGCTTCGAAATTCGATTTTTAATGGTTGCTTCTTTCAATAAGCTTCTCTATTTTATATACGATCATCAAAATTTATTCTTTCTGATAAACACAAAGAAGAATATTTCGTTTTATTATCCTTTACATATACTTAACAGATCCTCTTACGTCCAAGGTCAGAAGCAATAAAACAATATTTTGTGCTTTAATCCCCTCGTCTGTGTTTGATTATACGATATCGAAATTACGTTTATTAAATAAAAAAAAACAGGTATATAATTAGTATAAATAAGTTTTATTGATCAGTAATCATTGCATGCAATCGAGCCGATTTATAATCTGTACGTAATTGAACAAACGATTCGATAATATCTCGTGTTAATGATGCCTAAAAAAAAGACTTTTATCGACAAATCAAACTGAAATTCTCAATTACTAAATGTCCTTCGGTGATAACTTGACGGAGATTATCTGGTACAACAACTAATAGATTAACTAATGCATGTAGAATCGAAAATAATTGTTCAACGGTTGGACTACGGAATTTTTTCGAACATTTTTTGTATTCACTTATATCTTGTAACATTTTCAAACCACCGGGTATGTTGTATTCAAATTTAAAAACATGATCAATTATAATACGATGAAAACGAAGACCAAATTCATTGAGAATACTAGTCAAATTTTTTCCATCGACAGTTTTTTCCAGACGAGCTATTTGATTTTCAACTGAAGTTACGATTCGTTTACAAATCTAGACGAAACTTTTAAGATATTCAATTGAGATCAATCCGATAACCTACTGGTGAACATTCGGGTATATAAAGATCAGTTTCAGGTCGAAGATCAGTACGTTTTTGTTCGTTAAGAATATTTCGAAGATAACCGATAATACACGTTAAAGCTCTAGAATATCATTCGAAATCGAATTGATTTGCTTTATCAATTGTTGTTCTTACTTATCAACACCAATATTAATCAATTCTTCCAATTGTCCGAATGTTTTTTCTTTATTTTGTAATAAAGTAGTTTGTTTTGGTGTTCCTCTAAAACAAGATCAGTTTTCGACAATCAAATTTTCGATTGATTGTTTTTTCTATTCATACAAAAGTAGTGGTTGAATATCCATGACAAAATATCGTTCGACTAATTGAATGCTATTATTTGTTTGTGAAATCGATGAGAAAAATTTAATTTCAGGTTCTTGTTTCGGTTCAGGACCTGGAATCGCTTGTAAACTATATTGTAATTCGTTTCCTAGATGAAGTACGGCAAGTGTATTGAGTAAACTAATAAAACATTGAAGAACATTTTCCGATGCATCAACACCTTCGCATAGCTAAAAATCGGCAACAATTTTATTTCGACATGTCGAGAAGAAAACGAAAGTACTGTAGTTATTCGATTAATTGTTATTTTACAATCGTTTAGTAGAGCTGCAGCTAAATCAGGTGAAAAACGAGACTCATCAACTTGATCAGTTGTGTTGAGTAAACGTTGTTGAATCATATCCGCAATGCTACAAACCAAAGAGTTTCATCTTTTGAAGTAAATGGCGTTTTATTTACCTCGTGCCAATCGGTTTATTTCTTCGTTGGCCACCTGATGCTTCGACTCGTTCGAGATGAACTTGAAATTTATCTTGTAAACACTTCAATTCATCTCTTGAATTTCGAAAATAAACCTTTTTTTGTTTTCTTTTATCGTCAAAACTTTACTTGCTATATGTTTTTAAATAGCCTTTGAAAACATATTGATTTAGTTTATGTAAAAATGCTGGATCGTCACTAATCTTCTGTTTTTGTAAATCAACAGATAATTTCGTCGCTCTTGACAAAATAAAATCATTTCCTGGTTTTTTTTTCTGAAACTATTTTCTTTTCTCTTCATACTTTTCGTGCAAAGTGAATAATGTCTGAAGATATTTCTCCATGCTATCTAAATCAGGATTATGTTTATACGTGTCCAATTGTTTGCTAACGTGAGGCTACGACGAGAAAAAAAATGATGAAGAATGAATGTGAATTTTTCTTTTACTGCGAGTTTAGCTGTATAAACAGTAGTGATTAGTTTTTCAGTGACTTTTTCGGGTTGATCAAAGATTTCGTTGATTAAATCTGAGACTTTAAGGAACAATTGTGGAATGGAACTGAAGATATCAATATTTGGATTGTCGAAATAACCTTCGAGACAATCAGTGATAAAGTTTTGAATGCAATCATTATCACCCTACATAAGAGATATATTAATGAGAACCGTCAATTGACTAGATTTTTACTTTGAATTTTGAAAGTAATTTAATATATTTTCTCATTGCTTTTTTATCGTTTCGAACTTGTGCTCGTGAGAATTCGTATAATAAATCTTGTTCAATCGCTGTATAACGATCGGTGACTTTCTTTTTCGCTTCGACAAATCTAGATTTTCAAAAAATAACGAAAACACAAATTCTTTTTTTTTTGTTTCTACTTCGGTTCGTTTGGTAGCTCTTGTAGAACGTTGTATAACTGATGAATAATATTTGCAGCTTGTTCGAGTTTGGATTTATCTTGAAAGACAAGACTAACATCATCGTTAGCATCGAGAAATCGTTCGAGATATTTGGCCGTTGTTCGAGCATCGACTAATTGTTGTCGAGGATTACTTTTGTTTTCTAATTGATGACCGATTTGTATGACTTTCGTGGAAATAACACTGATACGCATTTCGAGTTCCTGTTGACCTGTGTAAGTCGACTGAAAACAACGAGATTTTGGACTTTTTCTTTTGTTTTGAACGTAGATAATCTACTTGGTATAATTCTTCAAGTTCGGCAACACTATTTGCCCAAGTATTACGTTCTTTTTCACAAGCTTCTTCGAGATGTTTGATATTTTGTTCGGTTTGGACTTGATAATCCTGAATGAAAATGTTAAAATCATATTTTCAATCTGTATTTGCATTTACTTGTAAAATAGACATTGCTTGTCGAAATTTATTTTCCAATAAAGTTGGATCGAAATTTTCATTTACAACATTGCCATCCGTGGATTTATAGGCGATATTTTCAATTAAATTATCGACATCAAAATCCGCCTAGGAAAATCGAAACTATTCTTTTCTTTTCTCTTCAACGTAGAAAATCATCTTACAGAATCTAAACTAGCTAACACTAATTCTTCCATTATAATCTAGAAAATGAATCTTTATGAGGGAATTCAAAGTGAAAAACTGTTGTTTTTTTTCTCAAAACACTACAAACAATCATTCAACAGGACTAATTTCAATTCGAATTAGTCCAGAAAGATACGCATAAGCACACATTGTCAATATGCCGACAGTAACGACAGCTATTTTATCTCGAAGACGATCTTCTGTCCGAACAGGTGGCACAGTTGTTGTTGTTGTTGTTGCATTTGAATTCGAATCGATTTCATTTAGATCTCGATTCAATTCACTCAAATAAACCGTTAGAATTCGATCGATGAAATCTCGAAGATTCTTTCGACCGGATGCATAACGAGCTAGAGCACTATTCGACGCTGGACCGTGTAACAATGGAGCTAAATAACCAAAGACGAAAGCATCGACGCTTGTTGGACTGAAAGGCAGCATTGAAATTGTGATATTTAGAAGAAGAAACTCGATTTACCTAACACCGAATAAAAACGGTTTCGTTCCGAGAACGTTTGATAAATGATCGAGAGCGCGTTTGCCTTTTTCGAATATCTAAACAAACGAATACAAAAGACAAGTCAAATCAAAATCCATACAGTCTTTCTAGTTTGATCGAAGTTTTTGTCTCCATATGTGACAAGAAATTGATGTTTTAAATTTTCTGTTGTTTGTTTGCCGTAAATATACGCTAGAGGAAAGCCGCCTAACGGTCGAGCATAGATATTTATTATTAGACTACGAAATGCATCATCAAGCCAAAATGTATCAAGCTAAAAGAAAGAACAAAGTCAATAGACATTTTCGTTTGTTCAACAGGAAAAACAAAACGTACAACAGCGGGAACAAGCGAAGATTTGACTAGAGCATAAAGAGCTAGAAGATCGGCTTTATCAGCTTGACATTCTTGATCGATGTCAATATGCTAAATCAAAGGTTTTAGAAATGAAATCAACTCGAATACAATGATATCTACCGAATTTTTACATAGATCAACAATAGCATCGTAACCAGATGCAAGTCGAGCTACTTGATTGTCACCGAGAAGAATTGGAAAATGTTCTTGAAAATAGATTTAGTTATTGATGAGTAATAGTTTTATAAAATACCTTTAAGAAATGCTAAACGACTAAGATTGGTTTGCAAACGAACATTTAATCGAGAGAAAGCAAGATGTGCCTGAATAGAAAACAAACAATTAACTCTCGATTTCTCAATGAAATCTATTTCTTATTTACTAAAACAGAAAGACATTCAGGATCGAATGAAGGTAATGCTCCATATGCTGGCCAGATGCACAATGATGTAAAAGCTAATACCTAAATCGAACATACGTAAATCAATTATTGATCTTCAATGAAGATTTTACTGAATCAACTGTTGTTATTGCCGATGACATTGAAAGCAAGGAAAATAATTGATAATGAGCAAATGTATGTGCATAGAATTGAGAGAGAGATGGATGTAAATCGTTCGTTTTTTTTCTTTTGACACTATTTTAACAATTGGTGGATTGTGTGAAGAAATCAGAATAAAGAGAACAGATTTAGTGACCTCTGTTGACGGATAAGACATAATAGATAAAGTTATTTCGATGATAATTCAAAAAACATACCGGTTAACTCAATTAATTAATGGTCAAATTAGGTTAGTGTACTTAAACTGAATAATTGATTGATTTCAAGCAGATAGAAGAGATGAATCTATTCAATATATCACAATTCATTATGGAAATCGAAGAAGAATATCCTTCTAAAGATCATATCGATTTGACTGATAATTATGAATTAACTATAATATCGAAAAAAAAACGTAGGACGTTTACAGCGACATATTATACACCTGGCTGATTCGTTGGGGTTTCTTTAGCAAATAAATATCACATTTAAATCGAATTGTCAAACGTAAAGAACGGCGAAAAAACGTACTTTTTTTATCAAAAGTATATCTACAGCTGAGAGTCATATCTAGAACACACCATCGTATATATACACCATATACGATAGTAAAAAATCAGAGTTCTATAGCTTTTTCTTTTCAAGATCGGATGGATATTAAAATGAGCAATTTCATTAGGATATGTGTAATTTTGGCTTGTTTACTGAATGTTTGTCAATCGTCGACACCGAATATTTTAATTTTTCTTGTCGATGATCTTGGATATGGTGATACAGGTGCTTATGGTAATTCGATTCTCCACATATCGATTCATTAGCACGTGATGGTGTACGATATACTCAAATGTATTCAGCTGCATCGATCTGTACGCCATCACGAGGTGGACTTTTAACAGGACGATATCCAGTTCGTTTGGGTTTAACATCAGATAATAATCGATTTCGAACATTTAATTCACCGGCTCAACCCGGTGGAATACCTCATGATGAAGTTACGTTGGCTGAAGCTGCTCAACAGCAAGGCTATCGAACTGGTCTCGTAGGTAAATGGCATTTAGGATTAGGTCGTAATGGTGAACATTTACCAATACATCATGGTTTCGATTCATTCTTTGGTATGCCAGTAACAAATGTTCAAACATGTGGAAATAAAAAGATCTATAATTTAATCGGTGGACATGGAGAAATTCTCGATCGATCATTTCCCATCTACTTTTTTGAAATGACTGGTCGAGTAAGTTTTTACAAGCAAATGCTTTCTTTCTTCTATTATTGTTTTTATTCAAGATTTGGTTAACATTCTTCGCTGTTGTATTGGTTACTTGGTTGTTTCTATCTCGTAAATTAGGATATATTCTATTGTTCATCAGTACTGTCATTTGTATTTGTTCAATGTGGTATGCACTTTCGTTTACTCTTTTGAGTCGTTCATCTTGTTTATTATATCGAAATGACACGATCATTGAACAACCACTTCATCTTGAAAATTTAACACTTCGTAATACGAATGAAGCAATCAAATTCATGACTGAATCAGTTCAAATTCATCAGAAACCATTTTTTCTCTACATGGCTTACATCAAAGTTCATACGGCTCTATTTACTCTACCGGAAAATGCTGGTCGTAGTCGTCATGGTGCTTACGGTGATAATATTGAAGAACTCGACTGGAGTGTTGGTCAAATTCTTCAAGCATTGAAAACATTGAATGTCGAAGATGATACTATAGTTGTTTTTGCATCGGATAATGGACCTTTTCTCGAACGTGGCATTGAAGCTGGCTTTTGTGGTCATGCAAAATCGAAATCAGGCAAATTGAGTGAACAACCTCTTCGAGGTGCCAAAGGTCAAACTTGGGAATGTGGTGTTCGTGTGCCTGGCATCATTCGTTGGTCGAAACATATCAAAGCTGGTCAAACAATAGATGATGTTGCATCATTACTCGATATCTATCCATCATTATTAGAATTATGGAATAAAGAATCGTTAACTGATCGTCCATTCGACGGTATTAGTCTCTGGCCAAAAGTTGAATTCCTACCCAATTCATTCGTGCCTTCATCTTTAACTAGTGTCAAACAAGAACGTGATACACTTTTTCACTATTGTGGTTCGACAGTAACAGCTGTTCGTCAAGGCAAATACAAAGCTCATTATTGGACAACTCAATGGGATCAAGGTTTACGTGCATGTCCAAGTGTAACTATTTGTCCATGTCGTAGTGTTCAACATTCTCCACCGTTACTTTTCGATATGGATACTGATCCAGCCGAAGAATCACCGTTAGATATTGAAAATTATACTGATGTTATAGAAAAAATCAATTCAGCACTTGAAAATCATCAAAAAACAATCGTTCCAGTTAAAAATCAATTAGAAAATCCTGCCTATCCATGGTTATTTCCTTGTTGTAATGCTCACGGTTTGACACGTGTCTATCGATTGCTTACGAATACTTGTCAATGTTAAACATCGTGTTTGTGTGTTTAGTTCGAAATAAAAATGAAATGCATTTACACTTCAAACTTCGAGTATATCATCAAAATTCTTTTCATTCCTGTTTCTTTTTCCTTTTTCCTCTCATTTCTTTTCTTCAGATACAAATCTGAGTATTTAAGTATCACGCTATTTGTTCGTGACTCTTCAGTTTCTCGTTCTAACGACGTTTCCATCGAAATAAAAGAGGAAGTTATTAATGTTTAACAAAACTATATTTCTATGACATTGAAATCAATCTTATTTTAGGTACAAAAAAGTGTTTCTTTTTTTTTCTCTTCAAGTCTACTTAGACATCGAGAGTAGGTAAATAGAACGAGCATATCAAAACGATAGGAAAAAGAAACACGAGTGTCACGTTAATATATAATTAATTGTACTGTTTGTCTTTCTGATCAATGAAACAGATTTTTACTTGAATTATATTTTCGAATATTGACTAATCCTCGATTATGAAGTTTCTTTTCCGATAAATATCTCATTAGATCATCACGAGCTGCCGTAGTTCGAGTGAATTTTGTTGAACATTTTCTTTTTCTTGGTCGATCATCGGCGGAGGCATAATTCTGATTTGTATTTATCACTGGTTGAACATGCAATGAATTCGATTTATGAATGGTTCGTTGAGGATTGAAATCACCTGGACGATAAGCAGCCTGTTTTACGGCTGGATAGATCCAAGTCAAAGCAATGCGATATTGAAGAAAAATATCTGTCGAATAGAAAATTGACAATCGAATTTCAACTTTGAAAATGAACAAAACCTTTGATAATTGTCTGTAAAACCATTGCATCGGCAAATTTTACCTGTTTACGAAAACAAACAAAAAAAAGTTTTGTGTAATTTCGATGTTTGAGCTCACTTCAGCATCGAGTTCACAATTTAACAATTCGAAATCAGTGACTAATAAATCGAGAGCTATATACAATTGATCGTGAGGTAAAAGAAGATCGTAGCCAATCTCTTGATGAATCTGTTTGAGATCTCTCAATCGATTGATATTACATTTAAATATCTCAAGTGATCGACGTATTATCGGTAGATTCATCATTGTTCCATTAGTATAATGAATACGTGCCATTCGCATGTCGAGAAACGTCCGTTTAGCTAATCAAAATTCCCAGTTTAACAATGTTTTTGTTTTCTATTTCAAAACCTGTTGCACAAAGAAGACGCATTTTTTGAACGAAATGATCAAATTCACTATCGAGATTATAGTAGAATGCACAAGTACGTGGCACGCAATAATCGTTATAACGTAACTGAAAAGAAAATGAAAAGGAAACGGAATCAATCGATTTCCGTCGATAGTTCGAATTTTTACCAGCGTATTGATTTGAACACGTCGTAATGATGATGTTTGAAAAGCATTGATAGAAAAATAAGTTAATTCACTGGCATATTCGAGAAGATTATTTAAAAATTGAGCAAATTGAATTTGAACTAATTTCGGTATATGTGGCGTGACTTTGACTTGATTTTTTTTGTCTGATATTTGTCGATCGAGTGAATTGTTATTATATTGAAGCATTGTTTTCGATAATAAACTTATGAGAACTTAACAATGAAAAACCAAATCAAAACTGAAAGTTAATTCAAATCGTTTCTTTGTTTTCTGTTGTTCTTATTATTATTTATATTTGATTTAATCAGAATAAATCCTTAACAACCAATTTATGCTTTTCTTTGTCTGTTAGTTTTCTGTTGTTTGTCGATCTATTGTTCTTGTTCGCATTCGAATGACTACATGTGTCGTAAAATTGTTCGGCTAGAAAGTTTTGACAGTAGTCTGAAGAAAATGAGAGGGCACGATTTTCCCGTCTTGTGTTCGAGAGAAAATCTGAAGCGAGGAGGGAGGAGAATAGTTGAACATATCTATTTGACTTTGAGGCTTTTCTTTCTGTTGCTAATATTCAAGTGACGTCTTCTTGTGATTTCTCGTAAACATGCCGATCGTCATCAACATTTTTTTTTCCTTTTTCTTCCGCATTTCTTCGCATTAACCCGTTCAAGTTTTGTATATCTCTTCTATGTCACTGTCGTTTTTTCCGTCATTTTTCCTTCTGAATTATCAACAGTACGATTCTTTCTCTTTTATTTTCCGTTAAAATGCATTCTCTCTCTATCTCTCTCTCTCTCTCTCTATTTGCAATAATTAATTGTATAGCGGACTTTTTTTTTATCTCTTTCCGAGCTGTTTCTCTTTCTCGTTCTCGCGGTTCGGTGGAATTTTTTCCGGTTCTCTCTATGTCGCTTGAAGAGAAGTCGTGCTCTTTGGAATACTTGATAAAGAAACAAAAAGAAGAAGAAAAAAAAAACGAGAGTATAAGACGATGAGCAAATGCAGAAATAGTCGAAAGAGAATTGAGTGACATACTACAGCACATTTTCAGTCAAGGTTCATCACAATGACAATAATACTAACGACGACAACAACCACCAAAGCAGAAAAATAAGAAGAGGACAACAACTGATATGTGTTTTGACTGATTGTTGTCGAAAGCATCCTCTTCGTCATTCTCTTAACATGCATGATCCATCAGTTTCAATAGTATCAAAACCCAAACGTTTTGCCGGCAGTTATCTTGTCAATCGGCATAATGTCAAATTTTTAATTCGAGTACTTGTTGGCATAGCCTTAGCACATTTTATTGGTCAACGTTTTCGACCGACTCATGCCGCTCCGAGTAGTACGAAATCCAATTGGAAAAATCGACCACCCAAAATTCTTCCGTCAACAACACCATCCGATGGTAAGTTTACTCAGTCAACAGTCAAATTCTCGTTACCGGAAAACTACAACAAAGAAAATAGGATATCATTTTTTTATTTGACAACTCGATGTTAAATGACATGCTGATTTTAATAGATAATCTCTCTCGAGAATTGCGGTTTTACCTTTTGTTGATTTAGATGATGACGATGATAAACTAACAACAACAATTCGTACGATGACAACATTTGCTTTAACCACTCGTGGATGGCAACCAGGTCAAATGAAAAATTGTACTGAGCCAGGTAAATCTCATTAACAACTAAGTAGTTTGTTACACTTGCGTTTTTGTTCGATTTAATGGAGAAAAAAATAGAAAGATTTTGCCATCCTCTTCTTCTTCATTATGTATTTCTGTCAAATTGAATTATTACAAATAGAGAAGCCTTATTATCTAATTTAATTCTACTCGTTTTTCTTTTTTTTTACCTATAGAAGCAAAAAAACATAAATTACACTTTTCTTTTCTCTTTTTCTTCTAGCTATTGATGAATTTCCTGAAGACCTTTTTACACAATCGCAACGACGTCACGTACGTTTCTTCAAGTCATTAAACAGAAAATAAATCCCTATTTGTCAAATGTTTTTTTTACATAGGGAGCTATTATATTTCATTTAGCTGCGTGTGTTTACATATTCATTGCCATTGCTATTGTTGTCGACGATTATTTCATTGCTGCATTAGATAAACTTTGTGCCGTATGTTTTTTAGAGAACAAAAACCAACAGAAACGAGGAAATACAATATTTACATTTGTCTAGGCATTGCAACTTGATGAAGATGTTGCTGGTGCAACATTTATGGCAGGTGGATCGTCTTCACCTGAGTTATTTACAGCGGTTATTGGTAAGTTTTTCGAATCAAGAGAGAGGAGATTTGCTATTTTTTTTATTTTGTTGGTAGGCATTTTTGTTGCTAAAGGCGATGTTGGTGTCGGAACAATTGTTGGTTCAGCTGTGTTCAACATTGTTTGCGTCATCGGTGTTTGTGGTTTATTTGTTAATGGAGTAAGTACTTGAGAATTTCGAAAGAGAAATCAACAAAATGAATCCATTTGTTTTCCATAGGCTATTCGATTAACTTGGTGGTATGTGACATTATGATTGTGTTTTTTTTGTCTGTCAAGAATGTATTTAAATTAGGCCCTTATGTCGAGATTCAGTTTACTATGGCATGTCAATCTTAGTTTTAATCATAGTAAATATTAAAATCGAACGAAAACAAATCGAATTAGATGAATTTCTTTAGTGTCTATCGGATAGTCGTATAACATTATTTGAATCCGTCTTTCTTCTGCTTTTATATGCTGGATATATTACAATTATGTGGTAAATAAAAAAATAAATAAATATTTTGTTTGACTTCATTTTCTTTTTTTTGATTTATTTCTTCAGTAATAACAGACGTCTACAACAATTCATTGCTAGTCGATGGCAAGCATTTTCAATCTATGGCGGTCAACCAGAGGATCCGATTTTGATGGCTGGTAACACTCAAAAAACCTATGGAATACGAAATACTTATGGTGAGTTATTTGAAATTTGAATATTTCGAAATTTTCATATGGATTTTTTTATTTTGAAAGAACGATTCAATGACGATGATGACGGCGGACGAGTGATCAATTACAATGCAGCAATGGAACAGGGATCCGTTCCTATAGACGAGGTGATTGCTAATCGTCGTTGTCGAGAAATACTTACGCTGTGTTTTTGTTTAATTTCTCTTGGAATAGATGCAGTCACAAGGAGAAGTTCCAAGTCATCCTCAAAAGCCAGCAAGTGAACGTCGATTTTCATTTTATCAAGGTCGAACACCAAGGTAAACATATATTCAATCGAGCAAAATGAAAATTTCGTTCTATCATTTTTATTTAGTCTCTTAGCAGTCGATGAAGATAATTACGATGATTGGAGAAACATTCCGAATTATAATCTCGATCCGATCGGTTTTGCTAAATGGGCTGGATTAGCACCTATTAAAATTCTCTGTCATTTTACTATTCCTGATTGTCGTAATCCAAGGTAAATTCGTCTACAAATTTCGATAATTTCTTAATGAATAGTTTAGATTTTCCAAATGGTTTCCATTTACATTCGTTATGTCGATTGTTTGGCTATGTTTCTTGACCTATCTCATGGTTTGGATGGTGACAATCATCGGTTTTACATTCGGCATTCCTGATAGTGTTATGGGCATAACATTTCTAGCTGCAGGCAGCAGCGTTCCAGATGCATTGAGTAGTGTTCTCGTTGTTCGACAAGGTAGAAAATGTTTTAATTCGAAAATCGATATGAAATTAATCGAATTCGTTCTAGGCCTTGTCGATATGGGTGTTTCGAATACATTTGGTTCGAATGTCTTCGATCTTCTTGTTGGTCTCGCTTTGCCATGGTTTTTCAAAGCTTTGATAAGTGGTGAGCCTGTTCATATTAATTCCAACGGTTTGATGTACGATTCCGTTCTTTTACTTGGCATCGTTGGTTTAACAGTAAGATGAATAAATAGAAAATATGTTCATTTCAATGATGGATAATCTTCTAGGTGATTAGTTTTCATCGTCGAAAATGGTATTTAGATTATAATTTGGGCATATTTTTTCTTGCTGTCTACGGAATATTCGTGATTGTCTCGTTATTAATTGAATTAAATGTATTCGGTTTTGTCAACCCACCTATGTGTTAATTAAATCGAAAAAAAAGAGAAAAAAAACACGTCATCTATCTTCGTATCATATCGAAATATTTTAGAATAACAATAATAATACTCTATTTTTGTGTGTCCTTTTGTTTTCTTTCATCTATATCGCATACATATCGTTTCTGTTCTTTTCTTTTTTTGCTGTTGTTTTCCTGAAATAAAAATACAGTGTCTTATAATTAATCAAAGATTTTGAATGTCTATTAGAGCTTTTTTGAATATTTCTTGAGAAACCGATATGTTTTCCAATCGTAGCACATATCGGCCAGTTGAACGATCTTTTGCAATATCTATGACTTCGAAAAGTGTACCAGGTAATATTAATACTTCTTTTTCAAATGCATAAGTAGATAGTGATTTGTTAACATTTAAATCAATAGCTGTATAACAAATTTGAGGAAAATTGAATATACACATGACGGTGGATCTATTCGCGTGTTTTGTATATGTATCAACGATAGTTTGAGAGGCTGATGTTGAGAGTAATGTTTTAACTTCAACTATTCGGCCTTTATTTTTATTTGCCCATTCATAATCATAAATACAATCGAATGTCATTTCGAAACTTCGATAGGTTTTACCACCTTGAAATGCACGATCTCCTAATGAAAGTAAATGTGAATATAATTTGAATGCAAATGAATCCGAATTTTGTTGTAGAGCATCATAGAAAGGTGTTTCTAAAGTGTATAATCGAAGAAGTTGACTAACATCGTGTTTATTTTGATAATTTTCAAAGAATTTATTCGCACGTTTCCATTCAATATGATTCGATGGGATAGATTTTTTCATAATTCTCGCAATATCTTGACTGACACTGGAAACCTATGAAGAAAAATAACGATTGCAATTGAAAGATCAGATTTACTTGAAGTTTTTTCAAAGAATATTTCATCATTTGTATGGATATTGCTGTTTGAATGACTCCATGAATTGCTTGAGAAGTACCTGTTTTTTTATAACTATTAAACCAAAATTGAGGAATATTAGCATCGTCGGCAACTTGATCTTCGGTTCTCGGAGAAGTTCGTTTCATTGGTTTAAAATGAATTTCAGGTGATGAAAATCGATTGAGATCATTTTTATAATTCGAACGATAGAATAATTGACGCATTTTGTCATCTCGAGCTTCGTCATACGGTGTATTGCTGTATTTATTAATAAGTGATGCATCAAAACCGTTTTCTAATAGTAATTTTACGATTTCATAGTGACCGTAATATGTAGCTGCATGTAAGGCAGTGGTATTTGCTGAATCGAGAGATTGTTTTTGTTCATCGGTTATCGTAGGTAGAAGTTGTTTAACCGTTTGAATGTCTCCACTTCGACAAGCCGCATAGAATTCTTTAATTTTCGACATTAGTTCCTCAATTTCGAATTACTAATCGAAATTTATTTTGATGACTAAATGATGAAAAATAAAACTAAGGGCAATAACCTATTAATTTGCGCATCGTTAAGTTGTAAATTACCGAAAAGAAAACAGAAATCATTGAAGCATAACTACATATTCATAGACTACACTCCCGTTCTATGTAAACATAAGTCAAAATAATAATTTTTGTTATTGATTTGCAAAGAAAGTTGATCAAAACAAGATGAGTGAATTCTATTTAGCATGTCGTAACGGTGATGTAAGAACCGTCGAAGCACTATTAACAAAATTAACAGCAACAGAAATCAATCGAGCAGAAGCAACGGGAAGTACGGCTCTTCATGCTGCAGCCTTCTATGGTCAAACTACGATTGTTCGTCTTTTATTAGAACATGGTGCTGATGCGTCAATTACAGATAAAGAAGGCAAAACTCCAAAACAAACAGCACGAACAAAAGAAATCGAAGCTTTATTTCAAAATGCACAGAATTCTAGTAGTCGTCGAGCTATTTTTAATAAACGTCAGGATGTTGATGATGCTGATGATGATTTACCACAATGTGAAGAATTTCAAATCTATTCCAATGCAAATAATACAGAAAACTCAATATTAGCTACACAAATATTAAAAACAAGATTAGCAACATATCCAGTTAATCAACGAACAATACGAGTTCCAGGAAATATGGACTATTTAGAAAAACAATATCGAATTGTATGTGAAGATGCAAAAAACTCGAATGCTTGGGAACTTGGCAAAAATATTTTTCAACAATATCAACAAACGAAAAATTTCACTTATATACTTAAATTATACACGTTGAATACGATATTTACTTCGATGGTGCAAGATGATCATTGTTTTCATATTGAAATGTATCGATATTTACTATCCAGTGATACAAATCCAGCATGTGGTCGTTTCTTTCGAGCCGTTTGGCTTTCTTCGAAACATGTGAAATTTTTTCAATGGTCACTCGCACATCAACAGAGTTTACTCGAACTCCAAACACCTATGATAACGATGTCAGATCGAAATATAGTACTCGAGTTTTTGAAAGCTCTCGGTGGAACATCAAATGAAAATCAAAAGGTCTTATTCGAGTTCAAGTTTGCTGATGATTCATCATGTTTCACTGCGATTGAAAGCGCTGTCGATAAGAAATCCGGCCTTCGAGAAGCTTGGCTTTTACCAGGAACATTATTTTCAGTAAATAACATTGGAAAAACTCATGATAACACTGTCGTTGTCACCTTGACTAACGTGCCTGTCGAGAAAAGAGTTTTACTAACAACTTCAAATGCTTTAGCAAGATAAAAGAAAAAAAATGATTTGATTCTTTTTCGAATTCGTTTATTTATTTGAAAATCACTGATAAAAAGAAAGAAGAGAAGGCAAAAAAGAAAACGAAATCAAACTAATACACACGATGGTAAAAAATAGAACCATATATATACAAAGAAGGAAAAAAACGTAATAGTGGAACAAAATGAAACGCACGAGATTTTATTTCATGTTTGTCAATGATGAAGGATAGTAGTAATAGTTTTGTAATTGTTGTTGATTGTACAATAAATATCGTTGTATGGCATTTTGATGCAATAATGGTGAATTTTTCTGCTGTTGTTGTTGTTGTTGTTGTTGTAATTGAGCCATATAAAATAGATAAAGATAATTTGGATCCATGAGTGTTGTCGGTATTGTTTCGTTGACCGTTGGTTTATCCGGTACTCGTTCAATTAATGATTCAATATTTCTCAAATCATTTTTGACTGTTTTTGGACGAGAACAAATTCGTTTTGTCGTATCATCATCGGTTGTCGATGGTGAACGAGATCGTTTTATCGATCGATGTTGATCGTACGGATAGGCAGCGGGAGAAATATTTGGATTAATACGTTGTTGCTGTTGATGATGATGATGATGATAGGTTGTTGTTGTGGTTGTTGCTGTCGGTGAACATGTACTTGTTGATGTTGATGATGATAAGCTTGGTGTACGTTTAACATGAATTGATTCATTCTCATATTGATTCGTATGATGATTTGTTTCAATATCAATGAATTCTTCGGTTTTTTCTGATGAAGAATTTTCACTTGAATGATACGTTCGTAAGAGTGGAAGAGTTGCTGGCTTTTCGAAAAGTGTTCCTCGTCCTGTCGAATTCGTAGCCGAAGATAAATCGAAATTGAGACGTCTAAATTTAATAACTCAATCAGTAGAATCTTACATTGTGACTATAATTATAGCGAGAGAAAAAAAAATTTTAAACGATCTTTTAGATCAAACATTAAGATAAAACTGATTCGTCTCATGTTTAATATACACATTACATGAAACCTAATGTTTCATTCGACATGAAAACGAAGGTCTTCCGAAAAATCGTTGTTTGAATTTTAAATTCACAAAATATCAAATCGAATTTGTCTCATTTTTTGTCGTGTTCATTGAAAAGACATCTGGCTTACTCATTAACCAAAAAAAAGACAAAAATACACACACACACACACACACACAGATTGAGGTGTATGTTTTTCTCTTTGTCTCTCTATCCATTTGCATCCATTATCACACATTGAATAGAAATAAGTGATCACAGTCAGGTTTTTGTCACTGAAGATAAATGTATTTATATATATACACTCAAATGGACGACGGATCGATCAGAGGCAAAGAGAGTGAGATCGCAAATTGAACGTGACACATCAGACATTCGCATACACACGTTCAAATCACAACAAAATACATATACACATTTCTTTTTTCTCTATCAAATGATGATAAACGACAAAAAATCAAGGGAAGCTACTTTATTTATCCAGATATGATATAGACCAACTAATGAGAATGCCTCGAGAAATAATGAAAGTGATAGATCATCAAAAGAAAGTAATGATGAACAGCACTTGAAGTTGAAACTTTTCTATCGCTATATATAGGAAAAAAATTTTCTGTTTTGTTTTGTTTTATATTTTATCATAATCTAAATGAATAGAGACACAAATGATTTGTCTTCTTTCTTCTTATTTCGTATCTATCTATTTACATTATACAGTATACATTACATAAGCACACCTGTGATGTATCGCTTTTACACGGATACTAATCGAAGTTGATCTACGTATGTACATTATTCAATGAAAAAAAAAGAAACGAGAAAGAGAGAGAGGGAGAAACTCGAGCGAAATTTGGACTAATGAGAAAAGAAAATGCATACCTTTTATCACGCTTGCTTGCCGCTCCATTGTCTCGAAAACCTTTTGCAAAAGGATTATTGTCGATTTTCAATTGGGTAATCTATCAAGCATATCATTCGATAAATCAATGATGAGAAGAAAAAAAAACGAAGAAAGGTTACTTTTTCATTCTGATAAGCAGTTACAGCAATAAATTGTGTTTCTTTAAATATAAACGTTTTGATTGGCGACCACGGTATTTTAATTAAATCATTCGTTTTTACAATATGTAATCGTGGTTGATATCGATGCATTGAATTAAGTATCGTCTAGAAGAAAAAGAACTTCTCGTCTTGCCACTGTCGTCATAAAAAAAAGAAAACGACATGCATAAATATAAGAAACTTGACTTGCACCTGGATGGGTGTTGTTAATAGAGTGTTATTTGTTAAGAAAGAGGGTAGAGAAAAAAAATCAAATCTCGCTTTATCAACACATTTTATGACAAGCAAACAAATCAAATTCTCAAATTGATGTTAGATAGAACTTGATTTTTCATTGGAAGAAAACGAATCATTTTCGAACATTAAAAAAAGTCTTTCATTCGTTTTTTTTTCTCTATGGCTCATTAGATTCATCAAGAGAATCTTTAAAGTGAAATATAGTAACGATCGATTGTCAAGATAGACAAACATACGGCGACGATATCAACTAAACTGATCGAAACAAAACATTAACTTGTTTATTACTTTCGAGTAAATGATAATGGATATTTGAAAAACGAACGGACACAGAAAAAACGCATATTGATGATTAATGAATATATATTTAAGATAGTTTTTACTTACATAAGAATTTTTGTCAGATATGTTATTTGTCAATTTAAGTTTATGAAATGAAACTGATTTCGACATCCATTGTTCGCCTAAGATACAGATGAATTTCAAGGAAAATTCTTTTTTATTCATTTACCAGTGGCCGGTGAATCCGGATGAACGTAGAGACGTTTCGACATTTCAGGATCGGCATTGCCAGCAATCATCCATTTCGAATTATGAAATTTATATCGATGTGAATCCGCAGCTTGAATGTCCATTAAAAACACGTATTTCGCTTGGGGATTCAAGCCGGTTACTTTGACTTTAAAAGCCGGAAAAATTCGTCTAGAAAAGGCAAAAAAATAATTGTACTTATCACTTATTGATCAATTATCTACCGTCCGCTTTTGGTGATAACCTTAAAAAAAAACGACATATTTTATTTTTCGATAGAGAAAGAAAGAAATCAATCGAACCATTTCTGTTCCATGAGCATGAAATGCATCCCATAATTGTTTATTTTCTAATTCAACTTTGAGTTCAGGATCGTCATCATTTGCATTATTATTATCATCTTGTTGTTGTTGTTGTTGTTGTAAAGGATGATTATTATCAATTGAAAACGACGATGATTGATTAAGAAATGGATTTACAAATGATCGAGATGTTGTACTCGAAAAGATCGAATTGAAATTGGCACTCATCGGTGCAGGAAGATTAACTAGTGGTCGAAAACCCATACGCATGTGTGCAGAATATGTATGTTCGTGTATATAAATCTGTCGATATATTCGCTTTGTCAAGTGTACAAGAGCTTCACGCTTCACCTCGGTTGTTTGTCGCGCTTTTTCTTCTCTCTTGATAGAAAAAAAGCGAGCAAAGAGAAGGGGAGAGAGCGAGAGAGAGACAAAGAGAGAAAAAAGGTGTACTGTATGTATTCGTTTTACGTTATCGAAATATAACATTGACGAACCAATGAGAATGAGAGACTGTATCAATAAAAATGATTGGACGAATCATATAGAAAAAGCCTTAAGAGAGAAAAAGAAGAAAAAAAATACGATATTTTACATATACAGGTGAAAGTAAGAAGAGATGAAGAATGAAGAAAGGCAATCAATTACTGTATGCATAGCATCCTCAAAAAGTGTGAGCAAATACTGATTTTGTCTCCTTGATGGATCTGTTTTCTATTAGACGAAATCGAGGCGAGCAGCAACAGTGAAAGAACAAGAGAGAGAAAGAGAGAGAGAGAGCGAAAGTATTTGAGCTGGATTAATACACTTCGAAATATTTTTTTTTTCTTCTTCCAATCATTGTGTCATTGACACATAGATAGGGACCGTTTTCATTTTCTTCTCATTACTCATAAAGATAACGATCGATTTCTTGCTTAAGTATTTGATATATTTTTTTACGTTATTGACGCTTGATTAAACTCGAGGATAAGAAAATGAATATGACGAATCAACGAATGAAAACAGATTTATTTCATAATATCAATCTAGCCTATCAACTGTGAAATCCGTATTTATATTTCTAATTGTTTTTTGCCACTAAATTATCGAACGATAAACTCGACATATTTATATCATCAAGTGTGTATAGACATTCAATGAAATAACGCGCTTGTGATAAGATGTGAACAAATTGAGAGAATCGATTTGTTTGTTAGTGGTCAAGAGTACCGATTAGAGAGTTTGATGACTGATTGCCTTTCTTTCTTTATTTCTTTTTTGTTTCAACGACAAAGATCAAAAGAAAGTTCACGTGCTTATTCGAATTTTATTTTCAAATCGATTTTCAATTAAAGAACGTGTCTTCGAAGACATTTTTCTGATTTTATTTTATTTCATCTGATACCATAGAAAATGTCTTCGGATGAGAACGGATCATTACTTGTTACAAACAAATTTTTCGTTTGTGAATGAGAAAGAGAAAAAAATGGTAACGAAGCACTGCATCAAACAAATATATCCAGCCGCCGGATGAAGTTGACTGTAAATAGACAGGCCAAACATAAAGACAAAAGAGAAAAAAATCTTGCCTTTTTTCCTTGTTCGATTCATTTGTTCAAGTGCCTCTAAGGTGTCTTTGACTAATCACAAATCGAATGTATACAAAATTTCACATTTTTTTCTCTTTCGACGAAGAACAGTTTTATTAAGAAAAGAAGATTTGATTAAAAATGAAAATCTCGTCCTTTTTGTTGTTGTTTTGTAATTAAGGCTGCCATTTGATCACTTTTGCTGCAATTTGTGCGTGTTTAGCTAAATTCGGTATTCGATGATCGCAATATCTTTCAATCTAAATGAAATATTTAAGTCAATAAACGCTTATCTCAACGATCATTTTCTCTACTTGGTCAACAGATTTCAATAATTTTTCTCTTCCTTCAGGTGCTTCAGCGATACAAGCAATAACCTAAATATCGACAAAAAAAAAGTCAAGACTTTTTTCTTCTTTTCTCTCTCTCTCTCGTATTCATATGAACACAAACTTTAAGTGCATTAACGATTAATTCAGTCGATTCATCGTTGAGCATAGTTAAAAGCTTAGGTATAGCATCGGCTCGAATTGTTGCATATTTTCCAGGTGTAATTATCGAAATACTAAACAAAATTCGAATAAATATCAATCATTAGAAAATCTTACATGGAAAGTGCAAGTGCAGTTTTGCTTTTCAATGTATTATTTGTCGAATCGAGTAAAGGTACTAATTTATTGACAGTACCGATTTCGACCGCTCGTTCTTTGCCTTTCAATGAAACACTGAAAACTATCATAAGTTAATTTAAGATTTTTCTCTGTTGTTTTTCTGTAACCTTAAATGAAAAATAGTTAATGCAGCGAGAATTTTGATTTTATCCGTTGGATGATCGAGTAACGATGTTAATGTCGATGTAGCATCGACGGCAAGTGCTTGTTCAACATCGACCATGAGACAAAAATGAATTGTATTTAAGATTAATTCCTTAATTTCATCTAATTCAGTAACTAGTTTATTAAAAAGTGTTTCAATAAGTCGAAGTTCGACGAGATTTTGTGCGCCTTGAACAGTCCGATTCGAAATACATTCTTTTACAAAAAAAAATTACATACTAGGTTTTGCTTCGCTGTACATTGACACAGCTTTATGAGCATTTCGTCGAACGGACGGTTCATTATCGTTAAATAATTGTGCTAAACGCGGGATGACATTACACCCAAGCATAGCTTGTCGGCCAATAGCATGACCTTTATAGAATTTGTTTTATATATATATTAGCAAAAGAAAAAGTCAATGAATGTGTTAATTACTGGCTATGACATAGAAACATTCAGCAGATTTTAAACGACAAAATTCATCTTCATCTTCGAGTAACTCGAGTAGAGTATTGGGAATATCTGAAAGAACGAAAGTTTAGAAGTGAAAAAACAAACAATCAATAAATAACCTTCATCGAGACAAGGTAATATATGTTCAGGATCATGAAGATAATCACATAAGGATCGAACAGCACGTTGTCGTAATAGAAGATCTTCACTATTCAATTCTCGATTCTATAAATAAATAAATACATAGATCAATTCTTTCTCATCGAACTTACTAAACGTGGTACAGCTCGATTAAGAAATGCAAGTGGTGTTCGTGTCGGATCGACTAGTTGAGGATAATGTGTTGGAATTGTACTTGACGCCATTGATTGATGTGTTTTTTTCTTTTTGCTGCTATTGTTTCTCAATGTTAACAAGAAAAAATAGTAATGTTATCGTTTACTCGTCGAAAATGTTTCTTAGCAACAATAAACAGTACTGCCATCTGATTGAAATTGTCCATTGGATTTTTCTTTTTACCAATCAATGATATACGAATTTGAGTAGTAGTAGTAATATAGTAATAGAATAGTTTTTCCAGTCATAAAAAGAAGAAACTAAGAGTTCTAATACATTGGTAATGTCAGCAACAAATTATGTCGTTACTGTTCAACGACCAACAGCAGTTACTGCACTTGCAACCGGCTATTTTACTTCGCCAACTGAATTCAATTTAATTGTTGCAAAAAATACACATTTTGAAATCTATCTTATTACTTCTGAAGGTTTAAAATTAGTCAAAGATGTTTGTGTTTATGGACGAATCACTGTTCTCAAATGTTTTCGTTTGCCAGTAAAAATAGACACACAAAAAATTTTTATTATTATTTTTTTATTAATTAGAATATGGACAAAGATGTTCTTTTTATCTTCACAGCTAAATGTCATGGAATGATTTTAGACTGTCGTCAGATTGACAATGAACAATATGAAATCTTAACTAAATGTCATGGTTTATTAAAAGTAATTCAATGATTGTATATGCGATTTATAATGATTAATTCTAGGATACGGGTTTACAATCAACAAATCAACCATTGTGTACAATCGATTCTAAACATGGACTTATCCTACTAAGAATTTTAGAAGGAGTGATTAAGTTAATTTATTTAAAAGATTTATCAGCTAAAGATTCAACATCGAAAAATCTTGAAGCTTACAATATCAAGTAAAATATAGAATTATTTCAAAACATTAAAATTGAATCGATTATTACTTTTCTAAAGAATCAATGAACAAAATATCATTGATATACAATTTCTAACGGATTCTTCGAAGCCAACATTTGTTATTCTACATTCTGTAAATGAAAAATTGATTTTTGTTGAATTTAATTTTTCATTTTCTCATATCTTAGCGTAAACCTGAGTCGTATTATACATTTGGTGGTGAAAATGAAGAATATTTTCTGCAAACATATGAAATTGATCTCAAAGAACGTTCAATTAATCGATTAACTTGGAAAGAAAGACTCACAATATCAGAAGCATCATTTCTTATTCCGAGTAAGTTTCAAAAAGATTTTATTCTTTTGTCTGATTTAAATGAATTTTCTAGTCGGACAAGATCAAGATAGTTGTTTAATAATCGGTCGAAATTCTGTTTTAATTTGTCAAGAAAATCAAGAACGAATAGAACTTAAATCTTCTCTACTCAATGTAAAATCAGAAGACGATCAATGATTTACTTATTTGAATAATTGAAATTCATTTTTCAGGATACAACCGTACTTTCTAGTTACTGTCCGATTGATGATAGTCGAAGATATTTATTAACCGATAGTAATGGTAAATTGTTTTTACTTATTATCGAATATGAATCAACGAAAATTATCGATATGAAAGTAAATAGTTATGATTTTTTTTTCTTTTTTTTCTTGAAATAATAATTTTCTACACTTTTCAGCTTGATCATCTCGGTGAAGTCTCAAGCAGTTTATGCATGACATATTTAGACAATAGTGTAGCTTTTATCGGCTCAAGATTTGGCGATAGTCAACTCATACGAGTAAGAAAATCTGATGATAGTTTTTTGAAACAAATAAAAACTGAATTTGGAATTTACGTATTTAGCTTCTTCCTGAACCACAAAATGGCTCTCATATTGAAATTCTTGAGTCCTATACAAATCTCGGACCGATTGTTGATATGTGCGTTCTCGATCTCGATCGACAAGGTCGACAAGTACGTATTCTACTTCCATTCTAAAAAAGAAACCAACTAAATTCGCATTTTTAGTTAGTCACATGTTCAGGATACGGTAAAAATTCATCGTTGCGTTTCATTCGAACTGGCATTAGCATCCATGAACATGCTGCTATTGATTTACGAAATATTAAAGGAATTTGGTCATTGAAAATTGCGAATCAATATGATAATCATCTTGTCGTCGCTTTTTTCGATCAAACACGTTCATTTCAATTACAAAATGACGAAATCGAAGAAGTTGAACTACCAGCATTTGATTATCAACATCAAACATTATTCTGTTCGAATGTAACAGCTAATCAATATATTCAAGTAGGAGAGAACTTTTGTTTTCCAAAATTAAACTTCGTCAATTTTAGATGACAACTCATTCGATACGTTTGATTGGAAATCAAGGTCAAGAATTGATTTTCGAATGGAAAAATTCAACAAATGAAATCACGGTTGCAACAGCAAATTCAACGCAATGTGTTTGTGCATGTGGAAATGAACTATTCTATTTTGAAATAAGTCAAGGTTCTTTAAAAGAAATCAAGTAATTGAGAATATGAGAGAACGAGAAAGTGAGAACGATTTATATATTTAGTAAATGTCAATTACCATATAATATTGCTTGTTTGGATATAACATCATTGAATAATCAAGATGAAAAATCGAATTTTTGTGCTATTGGACTTTGGACACAAATCTCAGTTTGGTTATGTCGATTACCAACATTAGAAATTACGCATAAGGAATCATTAACATCTGGTAATAATAAATATTCTAGATGCCAAATAATTTAACAATTGTCTTATTTTATTCAGATACTCTTCCTCGATCTGTAGCTATGATTAATTTCGAAAATCAATCATATGTATTCGTTTCATTAGCTGATGGTCCCATTGTCTACTATCTTTTTAATGTTGAACAAGGTTTTCTCTACGAACGAAAGAAAGTTCCATTAGGTACTAAACCAACGACATTAACACTTTGTCAACATACGGATGTCTCATCTCGAACGGTTCTATTTGCTTGCAGTGATCATCCAACGGTGATCTCATCATTAAATAATAAGATTCATTTTTCATCAGTCAACATCCGAGAAATTGTTTGTATGTGTCTATTAAATTCGGAATACTACGGGTCAAGTTTAACATTAGTTACTGACATGGGTATATTAATCGGTCGAATAGATGATATTGAAAAATTACATGTGCGTTCGTTGACTCTTGGTGAATCGGCTCGACGATTGATATTTTCTGATGAAGAGAAAATTTTCGTTGTTTTAACACAACATTTATCGTCCTATCAAACCGATTCAAATCAACCAATTAGTCGACAAGCACAACAGAAACTTGATTGTCCAACAAAATTTACTCATATTCAACAATTAACAAGTCAATCATCGAATGAAATTAACAATTCGATTGTTATTCTTGATCAACATACGCACGAAGGTTTGAATCGATGAAATCTTAGATTTTATTTTCATGTTTGTCTTCTGTTTCCAGCACGTATATCAGTGAAATTATTAAATCATGAAGATGCAACTAGTCTATGTTTGATTAATTTCAATGACGAACGTTGTCTTGCTATTGGCACGACAATTATTAACGATGAAGATGAAACACCAAAATGTGGACGAATTATTTTATATCAATATAAAAATCAGCAATTACAATTTCTTGCAGAAAAAGAAATCACTGGTCCACCGCATGGAATGGTTGATTATCATGGCAAATTGATTGTTGCTGTTGGAAATACGGTTGATTTTTTTGTTTAAATATGATTGTCAATTGAACAACAAAATATTTATTTTAGATTCGATTGTATAAATTTGAAAATAATGAATTAATTCAACAATCGAAAACTTATAATGGTCGTGTTGAATGTTTATCATTGAAGATCAAAGATGATTTTATCTTATATGGCGATATAATGAATTCATTGGCCGTACTTCGATATAATACAAGTGACAATAAATTCGAAGAAGTATATTCAATTTGTTTTTTGTTTTTTAATTGAAAACTTGAATTCTTTGTCTGTTCAATAGATTGCACATAATAATCGTCCGCAATGGACAATTGCATGTGAATTTCTCGATGATGATACATTTTTATCATCGGATGATAGTGGAAATCTAATGTCTTTGCATAAAAATAGTAGTTCAACTAAAGAACAAGAACGAAATATTCTCAATGAACTCGGTTCATTCAATCTCGGCGAACAAATCAATGTTTTTCGACATGGTAAAATATTGAAATAGACTTTTTTTTTCTCTCTCAACATCCTTAACGGTTCCTAGGTTGTTTAATAACTCAACAAACTAATGAATCCTTGTGTTCACTTGAAACATGCACGTTGATGGGCAGTGTTACGGGTTACATTGGTGTTTGTCTTCAATTGCCGCCGGCATTCTATCGAATGTTAAACGCATTGCAAGAAGCACTTGGCCAATATGTACCGAGTGTTGGTAAAATTGATCATAAAGTTTGGCGAGCATTCGATGTTGACGATCGAACGAATGATTCACAAGGTTTTATCGATGGAGATTTGATTGAAACATATTTAGATCTACCAAAAACTGTTCAAATCGATTTAATCAAAAACCTACGAGTTCGTGTTCTTGTTCTTCAGAAACAAAATACTTTAGTTGTTTATTTTTCGTTCTTAGGGAGAAAATAATTCGGAATTAAACACAACTGTTGAAGATGTTGTCAAATTAATCGAAGAACTATCACGAATACATTGACAGTTTTTCTTTTTTCTTTTTGCTCGTGTAATTTTATTTGTAACCTTTGATTTGGTTGAAGACATAAAGATTTCAAAGATACAATTCAAAATTAGTGCAGAATTTGTTTGACAAGTTACTGAAATGTCGTACTAATGTAAAAAAGTCATCGATCAAATAATTGATAGATCAACATTGGAGATTGACACTAATGTTCATTACCTTTTTTTTCAATGATTACTCTTTTTTTCAACAAGTAATACGTGCAAAAAAAAATTTGAGACGGTTCAGTGATTTAACGGCAAATGTTCTCATCTAATGATTTCGAATCTCAAATCGTTCAGCTATTTATTTATGCGCATTTGAGTATTAACTTCATTTTTCGAAGATGATGCTTACTAATGGTAGCAGCTACTATCCGCCATCGTACGGATCAGGAGCATTCAATAAGTTACCTCATCCGAATTATGCTGTTCGATCTGCTGCTCATCAACCGAGTAGTCCTTACTATAAAAATTCCTATCAACGAACATCACCAAATGTCAAACCATCGGCGGCAAATGTGCCAAGTATTCCAACATATCGATTATATGCTTTAGAAACAAATCAATATCACGAAATAATTCGATTGATTTTTACTTATGCAGGTATTTCGTATAAAGATAAACGTTTACAAGATGATGAATGGATGAAAATGAAAGACGAACAATCGGTTGATCAACTGCCTATATTACGTATTAATAGTGATATTAAAATCTATCATTTACATGCAATTCTACGTTATTTAGCACGAGAATTTCATTTATACGGCACGGATAAATATGAACAGGCACTTGTCGATATTATTCTTGAAACAGTACGTCCATTGGAAGACAAAATTGTTCAAGACATTGCTGATGAAGATAAACTTCGAAAGATTCTAATTGATGATGCACCAAATTATTTAAAACAATTAGAAAATTGTTATGCAGTTTTTCATCGTCATGGACCATTTTTCCTTGGTTCACGTGTTTCTTTAGCTGATCTTATTGTTTATCATCTATTGACATATTTAATTAAAATCGATTCGAAATTATTAGATAATTATTCTCATTTAAAACAAGCACGTCGACGTTTACAAAAACATCCGAACATGTTCAATTATCTTAACAAAATTGAACGTCAACGAACAAAATCACCGACACCAGATAAAATCGTAATTCAACAACGACATCGATCTCATGATGAACAACACTCAAATCATTATCATCATCATCGTCGTCATCATCACCATCATCATATTCATCATCGACATCATTCGAAAGAACCGACACCACCAACTCAACGAAAACAAACAGCTCGACTATCGAAATCACCTAGTATTTCAATTAAAACTGAACCAGTTTCAGCTATTCCACCGCCACCACCACCACCACCAATAATAAAAACTGAACAAAAAACTGAATCGACAGTTTCGTAGTTTATTGCAAAAGGGACTTTTTTCTTTTGAAAATTGAACAAATAAAAAAAAAGAGAGTAGACTGCAATGTTCTTACATATAACCTCGTCCGAAACAATCATCGCATACTTCATACGATGTTTGTCGGCCATAACCATTGCATGAACAGCAATGTCCCGTATAATTTGACCAACTTGATCGTTCTTCATATCGACATGAACCACATTCGGATTCCACATAGAGTTTGCCATGTCCACTGCATTTAAAACAACGCGCACCTGATCGACCCTTTCGTTTGCTACCATAGGTTTCGTAGAGCATATGTCTATTCGATTGTGCTTTCGCTTGATGACTGTATTCTGCACCCATTGCAAATTAGAAACAACCAAAAAATACTGATGATCTATATATACACTCGTATTCTTTCTATTCGCACGTGTGATTTTCGATTGCATTTCTAAAATGTTGCCTGAGAAATAATCGAATAACAATGTCATTCGATATGTAAGACATGTTGATAAGAACTAATTCAATCGAAATGTTAGTGTACTATATTTAATCTAAATTAATTTTTCGATCAAATATTTTTTTATTCACGAAAACAGAATTCAATCAAATATGTCCTTTTCAATAGCTATATCGTAATGTCCATCATTTTCTTGATTATAAGCTAATGTTAAAATCGGTAATGTTTGTCTTGATGAACTAACTAATGGTACATCTTCAGGAGAAATATTAATTAATGGACATTGACTGAGATTTGTGATAATTTTCATCGGAATTCCGAATAGATTACTTATTGTTAATGGTAAAATATCACCTAGAATCGATGAATAGAATTTATCGGAACGAAATTTTCTTATTTCATCATAATAATTGATATCATTTATGTAGGGTTTATATTTTTTATCATTGATTTTCCATTCTAAACAAACTAATTTACGTAGTAGACGTGCCAATTGTGTTTGATTAGTGAAAATATTCTCAGGGAGTTTCAAACGTTGTTTTAGAGCTTGACGAAATGAACGATCCTGTTGATAGAAACGAATTAATTGACTAGCAATCGAAGTAAAAAAACAATTTCCATCGCCATTGACTAACTGTCGTCGATAGCCAAAATGTGATAGATTAAGATCTAATTGTTCATCGGCTGTTAACGGTGTTGGAGATCGTTTGTTTGATAATGGAATTTGTTCTTTTCGAACGGATAGATTCTGTGAAGGATTTTTATTTTCATTTATCGATTGAACATAGGATGGCAATGGTTGCACTAATTGAGAATATTTATAATGATAAATAGGCGTTGATTGAAGATAGATTATCGATGATGATGATGATGATTGAGATGGGATGAGCTGATAGAAAATTTGATGATTCGTATTTGCTGACTGAATATAAACATTTTCACTCGTATAAATCATTAGTTTCGCTCGTTTTTTTCGTTTATGTTCGAAAGGTTGAACATGAGAAAAAAAAACGACGAGTTATTGTTATGCTTGAATGAACAAGTATATTGGCATATGAGAAACGTACGATTGTACAAGGTCTTTTGCAAATATATTCATTTTCTTTGTTTGTTGATTTCAACGTGTGTTTGATTCTTGAAAACAAACGAAATCTAGTCATTCGAGATGATGAGAGTTCATTGTTGTTGTACACTTTCTTTTTTCTTTCGTTTTGCGTTCGTTCGAAGTCATCGAATAATCGAATAGATTTCATCGATTTGAACAATAGCATACGTAGGCAAAAGAAACGAAATAAGAAAAATCCAGGGTTTCAACTATCTTCTCCGTCGGATATCTATATAAAACGCGTGATATCGATGTTTACATATTCACTTTTACATTCGGGTGTCATCTGTTGTTTGGATTCGTTTTTTTTTCGACTTTTAAACGCGATAACAAGATTATGGTTAGATTAATGAATTGAATTTTCTAAGAAAACTCATTTATTTATTTATTATTTGATTAGTTTTCGCTTCGTTTCGCCGTTGTTGCATTTTTGGCATTGACCATTAGTGCCCAATCGTATGATGGTAAATGATCGAATTATTTTGTAGATCATTCTTGAATTTTTGTTTGCTATAAAGGTACTAATCCAACAGTTAAAGGAGAAAAAGGTTATCCATTTGGTAAACTTCGTCTTTCCGAAGATGGAAAAAAAGAAGAATTGGTTTTAGTAAATCCATCGTAAATTGATTTCATTTCGAAATCTATTATTTACAGTTCATTTCTTTTACTTTTCAGTGAACAAAAACAAGATCAAAAGTCAAGTGTTCAACCTTGTACGTACTATTTTTCTCACGATTTATTCGATTTGTTTTTTTTTTCTTTTGTTCTCGTGAAAATTTAGTACCATCGCCATGTGTCGGTACACGTCCATTAACTAGACTCGCTCATCCAGGTGATAAAACAAAATATATCTACTGTCGTGATGAATTTCATTATGAAATCTTTTCATGTCCAAATAACGGTGAATATAACTATCAAACTGGCTCATGCGAAGCTACACTACCAGTTTTGGATCGATGTGCTGAAGAAAAACCATGCTTAAACGATGGCCAATGCAGTTTATTATCGAATTCAACATTTAAATGCACATGCAAAGCAGATTGGACTGGTGAACGATGTGAAACACCAATTAATTCATGTGTACGAAAACCATGTGGTCCAAATGCTGAATGTCGAGTTTTGAAAACAATTGATTACGAACAAGATTATGTCTGTGTCTGCCATTCGAAGAAAGGTTACGGTTTAAATTGTGAAGAACGTAAGTAAATTCGATTGAAACGTTTTTTATTCTCAAAATTCAATTGATGATTTTTAGCTGTACCAAATCCATGTTTGAAATCAAGTGAACAATTCTTCCCATTTGCATACAGTCAACATGCATATCTTCAATGTGATGGTGAAGTTGTCTACTTTCAACCATGCGGTCCAGTACTTTATTGGAATCAAGAAGAAAAAGTTTGCGATCGTAAACGACCACCAAAACTTGATTTACCATCATTATTGAAAACATACGGAGTTACTGAAGAAGAATTAGCACCTTCGACAACGACAACAACTACAACTATTACTACAACTACATTACGACCTATCCAAGAAGATAAGATTCCATTTATTCCAGCACGAATTGCTGATCGACAACAAGGTCTTTATGGTCAAAGTAATATTTTCGATTTGGTTGATCATAATATCGATAATTGATGGTCTTTCAGACAAACCATGGTCACAACCACAACAATTCGGTAGCCAACAATGGTTAAGTAAGTTCATTGGACAATTGAAAACAAGATAAACATATTTTCATATAGATCAACTTCCAAACTCAAATGTGCAAAATGAACAACGTTTTGTTCCACAATCACATGCCTATCAAAGTAAAATTCAAAGATCTACGCGTATTCTCTCTATAGAATTCATATTTTAGACTTCCGTATTGTTACAACTACAACAATACCAACACCAGTCGAAGTTTCATCATGGCAAGATCAAAACCAACCACTTGAAGTTGAAACAACAACAACAACACCAATTACAACTACACTTCCATCATGGTTACAAACTCGACCAATGAATCAATGGAACGGATATCAAGGCCCACAATCATGGCAAAGTATGGTCATTTTTTCATGATATTGTGTAATTATATTCAGCTTCTTTCATAGACTTCCGTATTGTTACAACTACAACAACACCAGCACCAGTCGAAGTTCCATCATGGCAAGATCAAAACCAACCACTTGAAGTTGAAACAACAACAACAACAACACCAATTACAACTACACTTCCATCATGGTTACAAACTCGACCAATGAATCAATGGAACGGTTATCAAGCTCCACAATCGTGGCAAAACAAACAAGCTGATATTATTGAAACGACTACTACGACGACACCCATTACAACCACAATTCCATCATGGCAACAAGCTCGACCAATGAATCAATGGAACGGTTATCAAGCTCCACAATCATGGCAAAACCAACAAGCTGATATTATTGAAACAACCACCACGACAACAACAACAACAACAACACCCATTACAACCACAACTCCATCCTGGCAACAAAACCGACCAGTAAACCAATGGAACGGATATCAAGCTCCACAATCATGGCAAAGTACGTTCATTTTCTTCATTCATATTGTACATGTTTAGTTTCTTTCATAGGTTATCGTGTTGTTACAATCACAACAACACCAGCATCAGTTGACGTTCCATCATTGCAAGATCAACAAGCTGACATTATTGAAACAACAACAACAACACCAATCACAACCACAATTCCGTCATGGCAACAAAACCGACCAGTAAACCAATGGAATGGTTATCAAGTCCCACAAGCATGGCAAAGTAAAAAACAAATATTTTCTGTCTATTAGCAGTACTGATTTGATTACTTCCATAGACTTCCGTGTTATCACACCCACAACAACACCAGCACCAATTGAAGTTCCATCATGGCAAAATCAGCAAGCTGACATTATCGAAACAACCACAACAACAACACCAATCACAACCACAATTCCATCATGGCAACAAGCTCGACCAATGAACCAATGGAATGGTTATCAAGTTCCATCACAAAGTAAACGATCTTTTCGTAGATCAATTGAAATTATCCACATGATATTATTTTTGTAGACCAATTTCAACCATCATCTTGGGAAACAACTACATTATCAAATGCAGTTCAAACTCCAGAACAATCCTGGCAAGTTAAACCATCAAATCAATGGAGTTCAAACCCAATCTCAGCAACCATTGGCTTCCAACCTCAACAACCATCAAGTCAATCTCGACTTAGTAATTCATTCGCCTACTCTATCAGCTATCATTGAGTCTTTTCTATGATTTTCAGATGCTCAAACATTTTCAACACTTCAACCAATTCTTCCAATCATCACAACTACAACTACAACACCACAACCATTTGTTTTACCAGGTAATATTGATGTCGAATGCAATATCTGTATGTTTGTAAAATATTCTTCTCTAGCTGCACAAAACCAATGGAACACTAATCAATTTTCACAATCGTTTGGTTTAACTCAACAACAAGGAGGTTAATCAAATTGAAATCTCTTTTCACTCAATCTTAATCTCTATTTTCATGTTTAGTTTCACCAATTCAAAAATCCTTAGATCAAACTCCATCATGGTCAACAAACCAACAAGTTCCATGTAAATAAATTCTCCATTTCTTCTCAGTGAAATAAAATATTGATTTCGATTCTTTCAGCTCAATGGAATCAACCAGCCATTGCTAACAGCGGTCGATTACAAAATCTCGCTGTAGCAACTCGATCGTGGCCACAAAACGGTAATTCATACAAATTCACATATGGAATGACTTGATTTTCTCGTCTTAGGTAACATGGAAAATCAATTCGATCAATCGAAAACATTAGGTGTGCTTGAGGGTGTACAAATGAATTCCGTTCAAATTTGAATTAATCTCTTTTTCTTTGCTTTCGTTTAGAATCTGGATCGTGGAATCATCGTGTTTAGAGAAACACCAGGACTTCGGTCGATTTTCTATTCGTTTTTTGACAAGCATCCAAAAGCGATGTATTGTTTTTTATCTTTTATGCTTATTCTTTCCGTTTTATTTCGAATATTTGTTATATTCATTTAACATTTCATTAAATAAACTACTAAAAAAAGTCCAAAAAAAAGAAAGAAAGTTTGTTTGTTTTTTCATGTCATTTCATTAGAAAAAATAAAAGATAATATTCTAAATCTTTCGAAATGGATAAATGCTGAAATGTACAATGTTTTGAAACCGATTGAATTTGTAATAATACCTTTTTTCGACAAATTGATTTCAACAGATCGGGTTCGGTTTGTTTATCAAGAAAACTTCGAAGAAATAACCAAAAGATTTGTTTCATTCCTGAATCATTTTGATTCGCTGAACAATATCGTTTCAGTAATTTCGTATTGAGTAATTGTCGATTCGGCGATTGATAATAAACAGTTAGAAATAATTCGTAGACTTGTCGAAGAACATGTTCTCGATCTGAAATTGTAATATTATCTTTCGAGTCAATTAATGATATCCAATCAGCCAATGATTGACATGTAAACGATTGGAAATCATTGATAATTGTTGATGTATTCGTTCGAAGAATGAGATCAGAGAACGAAATCGACTTTTGAAAGATAATTGTGAGAATTTTAGCAACAGATTTTGCTCGTGTTCGACGATAGGCTCGTGTGAGATGATTTAATTTTGCACCTTTTGCTACGAATAAATCGAATAATTGAGAGAATTTTTCGAAGAAGATTTCATCTTTATCCAAGGTTTGTTTAGAAAATAAATATGCACTTAGAAAAAGATCGAATGCTGTTTGATCATTTGATGAACATTTATTGATATTATTCGGCGAGATTTTATCGAGCATAGCAGGTAGAATTTCATCAAGGCCTAGTTCGCACGCAAGATGGAACGCAGTCATACGTCGTTTACGTATACTTATCGAACAGGGATCTAACGTTGAATAACCGAGAAGAAGATGAATAGCTTCGAGATTAACACGAAGTATAGCGAAATAGAGAGGCGTTTGTAGATCGTAATCATATACATCAGGACTGATCTGTTTTATATCAAAAAGATTTTTTTAAAATATATTTACTAATATCCGTTTTTTTTTCTACTTACACCGGCTTGTTCAATGAGAAAACTAATCAAATGATTTTTATGTAAAAGTATACATTCATGTAAAAGTGATAATCCTTGATAAGTTTGTCGAAAATCAGCATTGTATTCCAGTAATAATTTCAATATTTCAAGATTACCATATCGAACAGCACAGAGAAGAATTCGATCAGTGATTCTTATGTCATATTCAAGTAATAAACGAATAAATTCCAGTGATTTACCAGTTTCAATTGCGTAGAATAACGGCGAACGATTGGTTTCATCTTCAGCATCGATCAAATGCCATTGTTCTTCTTTTGTCATTTCGGATAGATGCGTTTTTAATTCATCGACATTTGAAATCGAAGAATCTTGACACAGTGCTACAAGTTTTTGATAAGCTAATCGATATGCAGCCATACTGCGTTTTACAAACGTGGTCTATGGAAGAAGAGAAAAATGATTCGGTATACACGTGATTGTTATTGCAAAACAAGATTTCCAAATAAGGCAACAGAATACAGAACAGAAAAGAATATGCGTGTTTGTTATTTATTTCTCGTTGTTGTTGTTTTCTGCATTGATTCACACACTTCTCACAAAAAGAAGAAGAAGAAGAAGAACGTGTGCGGATAGAACGGTTGATTTCATATCGATATTTATTTTTCTGTTCTATATTAATATAGATATATACAGACACACATGTAAAATGTAACTTTTCGAAAATCTATTGTTTTACAAACAACGACAATGTACGCAGAAAAAAAAATGAAAAATAACGAAATACATATGTCAAAAGCAAAATTTCAACAACAATAATCAACGACGAAAATCTTTTGACGGACTGTCACGATAATTCTTTCGATTGTCGAGTGTTTGAACCATCGGCGTCGAGATTTTCGATGATTGAGCTGAATAATATTTTTCATTTTCATCGTCAGTTATTTGACTAGAATTTTGTGATGACGAAGAAAATACAAGAGAATTCGGTCGCATTGGTGAACATGAATATCTCGAACGAAATGAATCGGTTTGTTGAACGGATCGTTTCGGTTGAATGAGGACTGGCTGATGTTGAGATGAATCCACACGACGACCGAGACCGATCGATGTTAACATGGAATTAACATCGAATAGAGCACGAAATATAGAACGATCGTTCGGCGTCGAACAGAGCGAAGATGACGATGATGAACCTAAAAGCAAACGGAAAAAATATTAACTTTTGATTTTTTTATTAAAGAAATTCAGTTGGATTAGGATTAGTCAATGATTAGATGTGCCTATCTCTTACTTAATTCATCTGTATTCTGAAGAAGAAGATAAATACAAAACGGGGTTTAATTGATTTTTGTTTTTTGTCTTACCTAATTTTCTACTTGATCGATCGATAATCGGTGTTGATGTTGTACTTGCTTCATGATTATTATTATTATTGTTATTATTATTATTATTTATGTTTGTTGTTTCTATATACCATTTGGATTCATCGTTTTTCGATGGTTTTCTTCGAATAAACGAACTTCGTGATTTTCTTCCTGATGCTTTTGTTTGACTCATCGAACGTGGTGGTTTATCAGGTGGTGTCATTGATCGACATTCATCATTCGGAAAATGAACTAGAACAAATAGATTCATATGAATTTCAACATTACAAAAGGCGATTCTCAAGAAGAAAGAAGATTAATTTCAATCTAAGCATTTTATTAACAAGCAAGTTGATACTCGATCTCTTACCATCCGACATACGGTTATTTATAATTAGATCTTCACTAGCTATAGTAGAAATTTAAGATCGAATTACTTAAGAATAATAATTACGAGCAAGAAAAAGAAAAGATCAAAGAAAATCAATCTTTATTTAGATTTGTACGTACATGTTAGCGTACGAAGACGATTCATATTAGGTGTTGAGGGTGTGCTACTGCTTGAATAGGATCGTGGAGATAGAGCTGTATTATTTAATGTTTCGAGAAGAATCGGACATGAATTCGGCGTAGATGATGAACTTGGGATGGATGATAATGAATTTTGATGATTATGACAAACAGATATTAAATGACGAAAATCTTGAAAATCAATTTGAAATTATCGATGTTAAAATGAAATGTATTTTATTTACTTGTTGGACTACTGATTAGTTTATTTGAATTTGTTGTTGAATGATGATGATGATGATGATGATTTGAATTTAATAACGAACGCATAAAACGTCCTGAACGTTTTTGTATTTTCGGTGTAGAATTTTGCAAACGTTCTTGATTATTAGCTGTCATTAATAATCGTAATTCTAATTCGACAATATGCATTTCACGTTCGTACAATTGTTGTTCCCATTTTTCTAATTCTAAACGTTGATGATTTTGTTCAACTGATCGTTCGTACATCGCTTGTTCACGATCACGAATTTCCTTGACGAAGAAAGCAAACAAAAAAATTAATATGATTGGAAAATTCTTTTGAATATTTACTTGTTCTTTTTCCTTTAATTCATTGAACATATCTTGAATTTCTTGTCGCCAATCTTTTTGCAACGATTGATACGATTCATCTGTCGATTCGATTCGATGTTTTTCAATAATTCGATTGATTTCATCGCATAATTCGCCAAATGTCGGACGTTCTTGTGGTGATATTTGCCAGCAATCTACACGATTTCAAAAATCATGCAAAATAAAAGACAAAAATCCATTGCTTACTAGTCATCAATTGAGAGAATTCTTCAGGACATGTACTTGGAATCGGTAGTGAATATTTATTAGTCGCTATGCCAAATGCAACTTGCATTTGATCGAAACCTTTATAAGGTAATTCGCTCGTTAGACATTCCCAAAGAAGAACGCCAAAGCTAAATATTTCCTGGTGTGAAGAAGATCAAATAACAAAATGATAATATTTACCTCCAAACATCGGATTTCGTCGAATATTCACTATTTCGAATACATTCTGGACTCATCCACGCGAATGTTCCTGCTGCGGACGTACTTGATGATTGTAATTGCGTTCGAGCTAAACCAAAATCTGTTATTTTCAATGTTTTAGTTATCAGATCATTATCATCATGAACATCATTGACATGTTCCAATATCAAGACTAAACAACAATAAATAAATAAATGAATGAATAAAAAAGAATTTCTCATCATTTTACTGTTTGAACATTTCAAATCTCGATGAATAATATGTTCACAAGCTTCGTCATGTAAATATTTCATTCCGTTGGCAATTTGTTTGGCATATTCAATGAGTACATTCGGATAGAGACCTGTTTGTCGTTGTTGAAGAAGAGAACTTAATGCACCACCTTGTGCATATTCCATGACGAGATAAAGATTTTTTGTTGTTAAACACGGACTAACACCGAACAATTGAATGATATTTCGATGTTTGAGATTTGAAAATAGACGTGCTTCACGTAGGAGACTATCGATTAAAGTTTTTAGAACAGTATCTGAAGAATTATTATTAATTGAAGATGTCGGAGTTGGAATTGATGAATATGATACAAGTGATTTAGCAGTTTTTATTGCAACATCAATATCACCAAATTTACCATGATAAACGTGACTTAAAAGATAAAGAAAATTTTATTTTTACGATCGTTTTTTTCTTGTGTTTTATGTTTTTCATACCCGAAACCACCAATACCGATGATTTCCCCAATGTGTAAATCATTGTAATCGATAATACGAAGATCAGATGAAGAATTTGAGACAAAATTAGCTGGAAATATACCAACGGATTCTGAATCGACCAATCGGCCTGTCCACCAACCACGTGAACCAGATATCGATTCATCTTTTGATAGAACTTCTAATTTACTTCCTCGTCTATAAAAAAAAACAAAAAAAAATCATTGTATGCATATATTTGTTTTTTTTTTGTCTTCGCATTTTCAAACCTTAGCGTTAGTTCATCATCGCCATTTCCAGTGTAATCAAAAATAACGTCTAAAATATCTTCCGATGTTTGCTTGTTTTCTTCGGTATTTGTATTTGTCGATGATGAATTGTTCATGTTTGATGATGATGAGCTAATTGTATTTGTCAAACACATAAATAAGACATGAGAAATCATAGGCGAAAGTAATTGACACTATCTTGTTGAAAATACATAGATTTCATTCATCAAAAAAAATGTACTAATAACATGATGAATTCCAAAAAAAAAACAATAAATAAATAAACAATCAGTATGTTCCTACTGATCTGAAAATGATGTGTATGTGTATGCGCGTGTGCCACAGAACACGCTAGTTATTTACAATATAGTTATTCGTCCGATAGAATGAACAATCCGTTTGCATTCCGGAAAAATTAGTGACATCTAACGATGGAATAACATAATTCACGTCGATTGTTTTCCTGTTGATAGAAGATTGGACTTAGACTTTAAATTTAGTTGTATTTGAATATCGATTGATCGCGATACAGATAAATCCTATGATTTATGATTTACAGAGAAAATGAAAAATGTAAAAACGTTGAAGTTCTCGACGTCATTTATTCTTTTTCTCCAAGACATTTTACGTTTTTAATTCGCAGGCGAGTAAAGCGGACGGAAAAAAGGAAAAAAATATGACGCGCGAGGCATGATTGCTCATTTTGCATATGCTCTTTTAGAAAAATAAATTTCACTAACGACAAAAACGTCGCGACAACAAATTATAATCTTCTTCCTAGTCATTTCTCTATATATAGTATCACTTCAATGACACTAAACAAAAAAAACAAAGGGTTGCCATTTTTTTCCTACTAAAGGCATTTATTTTTGAAAAAAATTCCAAATGGGTTGCAAGCAAACAAAAGTCGTACCCGTACAAGAACCAGTAGTACGACAGGTTGATGTTGATGTTGATCATAATCAGAAAGTTTTTCTCGAAGAATACGGAGACGATGATCCACATGAAGGATTTCTCGTACCACAAAATATTCTTCCTGATGAATTAACGATTCATGAACTAACGAATACAGACAATCAGGTGAAAATAAAACCAACAGATCCTCAGGCATTCAATACTTCATTTATTCAACAAC
>ERZ781398.585-NODE-585-length-41980-cov-4.487108_pt1 | contig 41980 bp, 44 predicted proteins | sample MGYA00433077_ERZ781398 | MGnify/ENA primary metagenome ERZ781398 (study PRJEB29847, sample SAMN06458254) | wastewater metagenome | isolation source: Wastewater bioreactor | place: South Africa: Cape Town | study: EMG produced TPA metagenomics assembly of the... | reverse complement strand
AATTTGTAACTAATCCAGCTTTGACCCATGGATCATGACGTGCAAAATCTTCTAAATCCGATCGATTAGCATGATCAAAATAGAACGACATTTGAACAGAAAAGCCTCGTTGTTCTTCTAATTGTTTCAATGATTGAACGAAATACGAGTTGAGTTTTGCATTAGGTTTAAGTGATTGTTCTTTCAAATATTTCTTATGATCTGATCGAAGTCTATCGAGTTCTTGTCGTGTATGCTTGTCATTCGAATACTCGTAGGTTAAAACTTGCATTGCACGAGGAAATAAACTCGTTTCGGCGGCATTTGGACTAATTTCTACAGAATAAATCAAAATCAACGATTGATCGTTCATCAATTCGAAATATTTACTTGATAAAGAGGAGTAATGCGAACCCATTTAGTTTTCATAACCATGATGCAAGGTTATATATACATCGATATGTCGTCATTTTTATGACATCGCCTACCGTTTCCCATAACATAAGTAATACGAATATGTTGCGTTTTTTTTTCTTCGTTCGTCATATTCTATTTGAAGAACATGACACAAATACGTGACGTTACTTTGTTGCTCTTTTTGCGGTAACCAGCTGAGAAAGTTAATACAATTCACCACACGTTTTTTTTTCTATTTCTTTGAAAATGATTAGAGTTTTTAATTACGGAAATGACAGTAAATTCTTGACTAGAAAACAAAAATTTATTTCAAAAAGAAACATGATAACAATAGTCTTGAATAAATTATTCTTGCTCGAGTAAAATGAGCAAAATCACAATCGCTAAATACGCATATCTTCCTTGTTCATCATAAATTGTCATATTATATTTTTTATTCACTCTTGAAAATGTCTCCATCACTTCGAATAACATTTCGGGCTGCAATGATGAACGCGATGGCGTCATGTCGAGAATTGTTAAATGACGATTTCTTAAATCTAAACTTCGTGTTCGATAACGTCGATTTCCGATGTCAATCGTGTATTCATATTGATTGGAATTATCCAACCGATAAGATATTTCCCCAAAAAGATTTTTCTTTTCGTTTTTTAGATAGATTGAATAGCTTCGGGCTCGATCAGGATTCGGTTCAACTAAACAAATATCCTCTCCGATATATTTATTCTTGGGATTGGATACCTTGATACTGAATATGAAGAAAACGAAATAAATCAATCAATTACAATTGAAGTCAATATTTACTTAAAACGGCCTTGAAATTCCTTTGATCGTGTTGCGATAGCTGAACAAAATGCTTTTCCATGACAATTGATTTTGAATTTTTGATTTCGAAATGAAAAAACCCGTTCGATTGTATACTTTGTCATCTCTTTTGACGCTGACGTGTATGTGTCTGTGCGACGATAGACTTTATACAAATATTCTCGTTCTCTTCGTCGATGTTTTATTATTACTTCCACTCGTTTTTTTTCTCATACAAAACAATACTTCTGTTCTCTTGTCGTGTCGCTTAAAGTGATTCTCTTTCTCTTGATAATTGTCAAATAAATGTAAATATTTATGGTGGAAGCTCGATTTTTCCTCTTTTTTTCGTCTTCCAAATGTTATTTAATCCGAAGGCATGAAATTGCTTATCACCTATCTTTTCATGGATTATTAAATATCACAAAAAATGTATTTATGTTGTTGTTGTTTTTTTTAATTTTTATATTTAAATATCAAGAGAACAGAAAGAATGATGTGTTTGTGTGTTTTTTTTTCTAAAAGAAAAATAAATTAAAAGAAGAACGAATGCACAAAAGACACAGAATTAACAAACAACCGAACGAACGCGAAAAGAAAATCGATTTCTCCTGATGATTAACATTTAAGACACGATTGAATTTGAGTGCGCGCATGTGTCTTTCTGTACGTTGAACAAAGAATAAAAATAAAATGGATGTAATTCATTCTAATAGCGATCCTAAAAATTTCCCCAAATTATGTTTTGATTTTGCATTCAGATTCAATCGTACCTGTATACTTGACATAACACTACTTGCCAGAGAGGATAATTTGCCAGCAGCTTTCGAAACACCTTCTTTGAAATCTTGTTTCATCGTAGCTATGTCTGGACCTTGATAATTCGGATGACTTTGATTCTTTCGGTTTGGATCACCGAAGTAATCTTCACTTGAAATACTTGTACTGCCTTGAAAACGCGACGCTGCGTTATTACGATCAGCCTAAAGCAGATTATTCGAAGCGCTTATTCGTTTTTCTTCTGCACCTTACGCTGGAGTCATTGTTAAAAAATTGATCACTTGATATGGCTTTTGCATTGGAAAAACGTTTCATCGCATCGCCATTGTTATTATTACTTGCAGTATTGTTACTGCTGTAAGATTTTGATGATGAACTGAAGAAATAGATATTTTTCAAATGATGTTTTTTCTTTCTTCTTCGATTGCTACCTGTAATCATTGGTAGGTTTTTCATAGGTTGAATAAGAAGGTTCTCTTGTTGGAGTTTTACGATCGATAACATCCCATTCGGAACTGAATGTATCCGCGGTTTTCGATGTTGATTTTGGTTTGAAAAGATCATCGTCAAGCCTAAACACAAATATTCATATTGACAGCTGCAAACAATCTATTGACATGTGTCTAATCCCTTCTCCAAATATTGACGAATAATTAATGATGACTCATTTGGTAAATAAACTTTGGGTTTTTATGCAAAAACAATAGCGCTGCTGTTAGTAGAGCAAATGATATATGGATAACAGATCCAGTACCTTTTCTCAATGATCGTGAACTTCAGGATGAAAACTAGACAATAGGCCAAATGTTTTATTTTTCTACGTACTTCGATCGAGTGTTGAAACCAGATGATGATGATGTACCGTAATCATCGAAGAAATCTCGGTTCTTCGCAGCTAATGAGATGTTTCGTGTTGATGTAACGCCTTCTTGTTGAATAGTTTGCATTTCAGTCATCGCACTATGACTCACACCACTAAATCGAACGTTTCCAATGAGTTTATTTTTCATTCCAATGAAATAGTTTACCTTCGACTACCGAAACCCATTCCGAGACGTTCCATTTGCTCGGCTTTTTGCGGATTCGATTGTTTTAATCTCGCTTCTTCGACTTCACGTTGTTTGTTGATGTCTTGATAGGCGAATTTCAAACCTGCCCTAGAAATCCAATCGAAAATGATTATCAATAAGATCATTAGACGCAATTACATTTGTTTTTCAAGTTGTTTCTCATTTTCTTCTCGAGTTTTTAGTTCTTGAAATACTTGTTGTTCACGTAATTTCTCTTGTTCTTGAACATTTCGTTCGATTTCATTGAAATCAGTCGATACCTTTTGTGCGCCGAATCCTTTCTGAAAAACAAAACGATTTTTACGAGTTAAAATGCAAGACAAATCAAATGACTTTTTTCGGTTGAGGTGCACGTCGTTGACCAATCGTTGATTTCTTTGGATCGAGCGATTTATTTGATGGATCATTGAGTGCATTCGGATCAACCGATGGTCCTTGTCCGTCAGACTGTTGCTCGTCTAAAATCGAATGAGAATATATTCGACATGAAACCTATGAAGTCGAAAATACTTCTGTCGAAATTTTGGTTATTTGATAGGGTAACATTTTCTTCCAAATTTGGTTTTAATGATGCTTGGGAATGTTCGTGAAAGAAATCATCGTCTTTCTTATCGTTTGTCGATTGATTATGTTCCGTTTTATGATTTTCTTCAATAAAAATCTTTCAAAACAAAAAAACAAACATCAAAGTCAATTTTATAATGAGATCGTCGTTGTTTGATCTACCTTTGTGCCGTATTGTTTCATTGCTTTAGTAGCTAATTGATGAAGTTTGTCTCGATAGAGTTGAGCAGCTCGACTGTTATACTTCTGTTGCGCATCTTTCGAACTACATCCATGTTGTTGAAAAAAAGCGTCCTAAGAAAACTCAAATTCGAAAAATCTCGTCTCCTTTAGACAAATCGACATACAGCATTTGCATTGCCACCGACTTGCATGGCACTAGAACAGAAAGCAATTGAATGAACACGATAAAATTCGAAAATCAATCTACCGAAGTTGAAGCCAACCCCAGCTGGTATCGAGATTTATTGAGCGAATAAATGATAGATGAACACCAAGGCCACGATGTCTTGCCGAACAGTCGATACATAAAAAGACTCCATAAGTGACAGATGCCCACGTTGGATTCTTCGCTTCACAATCGAAACATACCTATAAGCGAGAAATTTAGACAAAAACAAAACATTTGAAAAATTTTCGACGGACTTTATTTGCTGGAAGTGTTTTTAATCGTTTGAAAATAGCGTCAATATCGGCTTTGGTCGGGTCTTCCATGGATTCGAATAGTTTTTCTTTTCGTTTACGTTTAACCTTGATTAGTTTTCACAGTTTTGTTTTATTTATGTGAAGAAGAAGAGAAGCAAATAAACTGCCAACAATCGATAGTTATTGTAATTCGTTGGTTTGCATCGTCAGCAGCATGACAATTGGTTCAATCAGAAAGTTTTCCGGAAAATTAATCGAACGAATTTCGAATAAAAATATCGATGAATTTATTTTTGTATCTCGAAAAAACGAGAACTCAATTTATTTCGAACTATTGAAAAAGTCAGACGACATCTAGATAAGATCTAATTCGTTCGTTGACTGCATCGATGAGCACGAGTCAGAAAAGAGAGAATTTATCCCGACGAGCTATTTTTTCTTCATTATTTCTATCTTCTGTTGAAATTTGATTGACTTGAAACATGTTCGGAGGTACGAGTCAATTCACATTTGGTGGTGCACCAGCGTCAAATCGTATGTTTCGCCGAACAATTTCATCTCGTTTTATTTTGATTTTTTTTCTCGTTCATTTCACTAGCTTTCGGTACAACTACAACGACGACAGCAGCTCCGGCGACATCGGGATTTATGTTTGGTTCAACGCCAGCTGCAACTGCAGCACCGACAGCATTGAATTCAACATTTACATTCGGTACATCGCCTGCAAATACCGCAACGACAACTCCGGCTGCAGCACAGCCACTTTCATTCGGTACGGGTTTACAAAATACATCAACCATTCGTCCATTCGGCAGTACGACAGCGTTTGGCACAACGTCAGCAGCTACAGCACCTGCAACTGGAACAACAGCGTTCGGTGGAACTTCGTTGTTCGGTGCAACACAACCAGCTGCTCAAACAACGTCGATATTTGGTTCGACTACATCGACATTCGGCGCGACACAACCCACGCAAACAACGAGCATTTTTGGCTCGACTCTCGGAGCAACAACACAAACGGGTACAACAGTTAAATTCGAAGCTGTTTCAGCGCAAGATACAATGCGTACGAAAAATAATACCTTTCAAACGATTAATACGAAACTTCAATGTATCTGTGCGATGAAAGATTACGTGAATAAATCTATGGAAGAATTACGTATGGAAGATTATCAAGCAAATCGAAAATTTGGAACAACAACTTCTGTATTCGGTGCAACAAGTTTTTCTTCGCCAACGCCATTTAGTCCAAATCCATCACCATTTGGCGCTAGTACAACATTTTCTACTGCACCAGCTGCGTCAACAACAACAAATATTTTCGGCGGTGGTACTACAACAACCGCTAGTCCATTCGGCAGTGCAACAGCTACATCGGCAGCTCCATTTTCCATTGGAACAAGTACAGCACCAACAACAAATATTTTCGGTGCGCCTGCAGCGACTACAACCAGTCCGTTTGGTGTAGCAACATCGACAGCACCGGCGACAACATCGATTTTCGGTGCACCACAACCAGCACAAACAACGAGTATCTTCGGTTCGACAACGACAACAAGTCCATTCGGAGCTAAACCGGCTACAACTCAACCGGGATTCGGTTTCGGAACAACGACAACAACAAGTACAGCAAGTCCATTCTCTTTCGGTTCTCAACCGGCGACAAGTACGAGTATATTTTCTCAACCATCGACAGTCACACCATTTGGCACGACAGCACCAACGTCTACAACCAGCATCTTTGGCGCGCCAACCGCAACAACAACCGCAACGAATCCATTCGGTACTCAACCAGCAACAACCAGTATTTTCGGAGCAACCACAAGTACGGCCGCGCCTGTGTTCGGTGCTGCAACAAGCACACCTGCATTTACAGGCTTCGGTACAACAGCTCCAGCCTCAACAACGACAAGTATTTTCGGCGCTCCGGCTGCTTCAACTGCAACAACAGCTCCGATTTTCGGTGGTTTCGGTGCACAAACAACAGCACCGGCTGCTGCTGCAGCACCATTTTCTTTTTCAACAACAGCAACAAGTGCAGCGCCAACAATCTTCGGTGCGACAGCTCCTACAGCATCAACAACATCGTCCATCTTCAATCCTCAACCATTTACTGGTTTTAATTTAGCACAAACTCAACCAGCAGCATCAACCGCCACTCAATCATTCGGTTTTCCGACGACAACATTTGGTTCAACACCAGCAACTACATTCGGTGCTCAAACTCAAGTTCAACAACAGACGATCGTTCAACCAGCTTCGGTTGCTCAACAACGTTTTCTTGCTGTATCACTTCTCGATCCGTTTGCTAGTCGAGGAAAGAAAGATTTCACAAATATCGATCAAATCAAACCACCAACAGATCTAATCGTTGTTGCAACGACTTCAACAGCACCAACAACGACAACAACAACAACTGCAGGAACAGGATTAACATCTGCTCCAATAACTCTACCTTTACAATCGAATTCACGTAAAGCTTCATCAGCACGTCCGTTAGTTGACATACGTTTTAAATTAAAACCGAACACATCAGCACCAACATCTGTGATTAATAATAACGAAGAATTGAAATCACCTAATCAACGACCAACAACACCAATTGGACAACCTAAAAGTCCATTGACAGCTGATTTCAGTGAAGAAGAAGAACAAGTTCTCATCGGACGAAATAAAATGTCGAAATTACGTCTATCAACTGAATTCAACGACACATCATTCCAATCCGAATCGATTCGTTCGCTCTATCCTCTACGACGTCTCGCCGAACTTGAAACACTCGCCAATATGAACAATAACACTCATATCATTTCAACTGTTCATACAATTCCATCGTCAACATCATCATCATCATCGACAACAACCGCAACTATCGATACAGCTTCTGCTCATATCTCATCATCAACAACAGTTAATAGCGAACAAACTCTACATCCAACGAATAATTCTCGTGGCATTCTCCCACTTCATCATTCGACTCCGCTTATTGTTCATAAACAAAATTCTCCAACAATATCACATCCATTGACAACACATGTTCAATCAGTAACAACACCTCCACCACGTTCGACAACTCCTCCGCCACCGCCGATTTCCTCGTCGAATTCAAGTCAACGAAATCGATTCTCATCGAATGTCGATTCTCGAGCATATCAACTACCGAAATTAACTCGCGAGGATTATTTTATGGAACCATCAGCAGTCGAATTAAAACGTCTGTTCAATGACAAAGGTCAATGTTTAGTTAAACAATTTCGAGTTGGTCATGAAAAATACGGTTCAGTGACGTTCTACGCTGAAGTCAACGTTGCCGGTCTCGATCTCGATCAAATCATCGAAATCGATCGGCACGAACTCACCGTCTATCCCGATGATAATAACAAACCGTCGGTCGGTGAAGAACTCAATACTCCAGCACGTATCACTTTACTTGATGTTTATCCAACCGATCGAACGACTCGCGAAGAAATTCGCGATATCGAACGAATCAAAGCGATGAACTACGCGGATTATCTACGCGAAGTAACTAAGAAATTCGACGGAGAATTCATTCGTTATGGGCCCGAAGATGGCTCATGGACATTTGCTGTCAAACATTTCACTCGTTACGGTCTCGACGGTAGCGACGATAACTTCGTTGTCGCAAAACCTCCCGCTGCTGCTGCTCAGCAGAAGCCAATTAATCCGAATTTTCTCGATCAAACTATCGCTTTGAATGATACTTATGCATTATCATCGCCTAAAACTCAACCGATGGACATGGAAGAAAAAGAAAATGCAACGCTATCGCAACATCATCAACACATTTCTCAATCGAATGTTCGATTTAGTAATCAATCATTGATCGGCCTACGACCGAATATCGTCGAGCAATTAGCTCAATCGATATTCTGCGATGAAGACGACGATGATTTCGGTGCATTCGAACAGCCAAATGACCGAATGATAACATCGACTAAGATTATCACGTCAACAAACCGACCAGCACCAATTCTTCCTCAACCGATCATCGAAGATAATTCAGCAATGGAACAAGACAAAACTCAAATGATCTTTCGTGCTCCGCAGAAAGTAGCTCGTGAGCCGATTCATTCGAAACTTCCGAAGAATGTTGCGAATATTCGAGGCAGATATTTTCGAACAAATTTCTCTTCTCAACTTCGATTCAGTTCAATCGATCGTAAACGAACAAAAGCTCGAATCCTTGAAAATCAATTTCGTTTTGTTTTCTTGTTTAGCTTTGAACGAAAAACGGATTCTCCTTCGAACGCCAATGAACTTTTCAGATCAAAATCCACATGAAATCGATGAATTTCTTGAAATTTACTTTTCATCATGCGTTCAACAGACGACTGCCGCAGCTAATCTCCCGTTTTTTCAAGTTCGACAAGATGCCAATGTCGTTCAACAATTTATCGAATTTTACACGAGAATTTTAGATGAAAGTCAGTCGAATAAAATCTTGAGTTGAGTCGCAAAATTGTTCGTATTTATTTCGTAGAACATATGGATGACGATACTCCGATTCAAGTCCTAACCGATTATTCATTGCAAGTCTTAGAATTGTGTCGTTTATTGTGGGGACCGATTGATATTCCGACGAATAATTCGTCGATTAATCAGGCGTATTTCGAAGAACAAAAACGACGGCAAATGCTTTCGAATTGGTTGCATCAATGTATCCTCAGTCAACCACAACAACAAGTAGAATTCTTTTCTTTTTTTTTCCGTTGACAAATAAAAGATAAAAATCTTCTAGCAATGGGTTATGCAGAATTGTGAACTACTATCTCGTGGTCTTTTCAATGATTGTGTTCAATTTGCGAGTGATGAAGGTGATCTTCGTTTATCGGCACTTATTTATGCCGCATCGGGCAGTAATACAGTTCGAGATATTCTACGACATTGTGCACATGAAGATGTAAAAAGAAAATTTGAATTCGAACGAAAATTGTTGTTTGTACTGTTTGAAATTAGATTGTTGATGTTTATACGAATGATTTTCAACGAACAATTGCGATTCTATCGGGAGAATTTATTGTCAAAGGACAGAATCTAGTCGATCAAAATCGAACTATCTATTGGCAAATGGCGTTAGCATTGCATCTTTGGTAACCGAAAACAAAAACGCTGCATCATCATATTCTTGGAATTCTTCTCGTTCGTAGGTTTGCCAATGCATCATCCGATTCAATTTCTACGATTGTTCATGATTTTGAAACTGCCTTTCAAGAGCATTTTTGGCTCGAACCCATTGCTCACTACGGCAATACAAGAGCGCTCGATCTTCGTTGGAAATTACTCAAACTCTACACTGATGATACATATCCAATCGATAACGTATTTGATGTTCGTTCCTACACGCCGAATTCATTCGATTATCGACTCAGGTAGATCATCGATTCATTTTTCTCAAAAAAAACAACTAACTTTCCGTTTAGTTGGATGTTGTATATGACCTTACAATCATTAGGTAGTTACCCATTGTCGATCGAAAACGATACACGTTTGCACGTGAATTTCGCTCAGCAACTTGAGGGTGTTGGATTTTGGCAATTAGCAGTATTTGTTTTATTACATATCAACGAACCGACAAAGTAAAAGAGAAAAACTGTTACAAAAAAAACGTTCTTTTATTTAGCCGAGAGAAATTCGTCAAAGAACTTCTCTCACGTCACGTCACATCCGACGTTGAATTGACGTCCAACGAGCAAATCCTTGTTGAAAAATACAATCTACCATCGAATCTAATCCTGTCCACGAAAGCACAACGTGCTGAATACGATAAACAATGGACGAATGCCGTTCGTCTTTGGATTCAAGCTAAACAATGGCGACGAGCACATGAGACCTATTGCACCAATGTCTTTCATGAAACATTATTAAAAGGTTGACTATATCATCTCGTGGGAAATGTTCTTCATTTGTTTTTCGTCTAGGAGACTATGATTTTGCCAAAAATGTCTTAGATTCATTGGATCATCAACGTGCGAACATCGCGCATTGGAATCGTCGTGGTGCTTTTGCGAGACAATATGTTGAATTATTAATCGCGTTTGATAGAATCCGACATGGACAAGTTGGTGATCGAGATTTTAGTTTTCTGTTCGAATGAAAATCGTTTTTATTTTTAGACATCACTTGCGAATCGAACTCAAACGAATCTTCTCACTCAAGTTCAACGATTATGCGACCAATTAGGCGATGTGATTGCAGATAAATATTTCAAAAAGTAGTTTTTTTTATTTTGATAGCAATCGAAATGTTCGTTTGTTTTAGAATAAGTTTAATTGATATTAGTCGTCGTTTATTATCGTATTTAAATTATTCATTAATATGCCGAAATATTCCAAATTTCTCAAACGAAAACGACGAGAATCTTTCGAAGAAACTCAATCTTTTCCATCAATCGATTCTTTCAAGTGTACCATGTTCATTCCCACTTGATCTACTCGTTGAACAAATTGATTTCAAAATACATTCATATCGTCATTAAAACAAAAACAAAAAACTTTAGATTTCCAAACTTTCATGTGTGTATATATATATATCTATTTGATTATTAGTTAACTTCATTTTCTTTTCTAAATAAACTGGATGATCTTTGAGGGCAAATCTAACTGTGTGTGTGTGAATAACTTTGTTCTTCTTCAGATATGCAATCTGCACTTATTTTATCGATTGTTAAACAAGCAAAACAAACATTTACGAGTCTTTTATCAAATACCGATGTCGATCCAAACGAACAAGTCGATTCATTGCGACGTTCCATGAACAAATTGAGTAAATACGATCTTAATTTTACGTTATTCGACGATTTAAAATCCACACGAACATTAAATCCAATTGAAAAGAAAAATCTCGATAAATTCTTGCAATCCGATGCGCCCGTATTCTACATGAAACTTTACGAAGATAGCATCATCTCAGTCGGTATATTTATCATCAAAGCACATCATCGTATTCCTCTGCATGATCATCCTCAAATGTTTGGTTTGATTAAAGTTTTAGATGGTCATGGCCATTTGAATGCGTATAATGTTTCTGTTGAAAAAAATGCTGATGAATTAATTTGTACGAAACATGTGTCAACATCGATTAATTCTCAAAGTGAAACAGCTGTACTCTATCCGAATAAGTCGAATATTCACGAAATCTTTGCAATTAATGATGAACATTGTGCGTTTTTGGATATTTTAAGTCCACCGTATTCAAATGAAAACGATTGTACGTGTTATCTTGCATTGCCATTAACACAATCGACAACAGATGTTAATGAAAATGAAAAAAAATTTCTACTTAAACGTATATTTGACGAAGAATATTATACTGAGTCACTTCAATATATGGGCCCAACGATATTATTGTGATAGAAAATGAACGGATGTTTGATTTCAATTTGTATATTAAATAGATTATTTTTATTTATAAGAATTCATTCGAATAAAAACAAGCAGCGTGTGTTTAACATTTACATATGAGAAAAACAAAAAGAAGATTTATTTTTATTGACTGACAAAATGTTTCGAAATGTTAATTTTTCATGTATATTTTCAAATAAATATTCGTCATTTTCTTTCGCTCAATTCTCAATGGAATCAACTTCTGTTCAATTGATCACATATATCAAGTTAATCGTTAAATACGATGGAAAAATGTCCGCTATTTGAACATCGATCTAGTCGATACAGTATTTTGTAATTGAATTTCATCTTTCATATCCGTGTTTTGACAAGCGATATAAATAATGATTTTCTTAATTATATTTGTAAGTAATTGTTTGTGAAATGAAGTTTAATATGAATAGAATCTGTTAATAATTCAAGGAAATATTCTTTTAATCAACTAAGACAAAAAACCGATCTGTCATCACATTATTTTTCTAATCATCGGCAAGTATATGAATAATAGTGTTCATTGCCTTCTCGCATATTTCAACAGATGGAAAATGTGTTACTCGATTTCTTCTTCTTTTTCTGTTTCTCTTTTTCTCTTTCTCTCTCTCTCGAGATAACAATCGATGCTCTACTATGATTCTGTTCGTTGAACAACGCGTGTGCACTATTACTACAACAACAACTACTACTATTACACAGAAACATCCAACGATAGAAAATCGACAATGTCTATGATGATGATGATTGATCGGTATTGGCGAGAGCGCAGCAATGTTATTTCTCTTTGCTCGTACTAGTGCCAAGCTAACGTCATTGACCTGTTTATATGAGCATTGACAACAGTTCGATGCATTGCTCGTGGCATCATTCGAACGTTACTGAGGTTAAATAAGTGAGACCTCTTTCTGTTTCCTCATTAATACTCGCCCGGCTAGCTTTGCATTGTAAATACTAATAAAAAAGAAGAAGAAGAAGCGCGCACTAAATTCTAATGCCCGTTTCACGACATTCATTTCGTCGTGTTATTGGCGATATTGTCAATCGACAATCGACGAAAACCGATGGAAAAAATGGATTTCATCGAACAAATAGTCGATCGAACAAGAAAATCGATCGAAATTCTTTGATTAGTAACGAATCGATCTCGGTAAGGTCCTTCTTTTTTTTTCGTAATATTTAAATAAACAATCATCTTCTTCTTTGACATTTACTTGTATTTTAGCCCTCGCAAACTTATTACGAACGTTTACATAAATGTGAGAAAGAAGTTCACAAATCTTTGAGTTATCTCGATCAAGTTTTAACACATAACAAACTCGAAATTCTCGCAAATATAATCACATCAATTATTGAGAATATTTTTGATATCGATAGTATTCTTAAAGGAATATTCGAACATCAAACTGAATCATTCAGGTAGAAATAATCAACTTTGCATGTTGATTAAAGTTTGTTTGGCTTTTTTTTCTTTAGAACCAATTTTCTTGCTGATGTTTACTCATTACTAGCAGATTTAATCGAATGGTCAGATAAATTTCTTCTTTCGAAACAAAATACCGATGATAAATATCGAAAAATTGCTAAAGATCTCATGCAAGCAGTTAAAGTAAATCGATTTTTCGAAAAAAAAAGTCACTTTGAACACATTTTTTTAATCTCCTGTAGAACTGCATCAATGCGTCGGTTCAACTTCGTTCGAGTTCATTTCAAAGTTTTCAATCGCTTCATTCTCTTGACGAACCAACATTTCCAACATTTCCTCCTAAACGTGACAAACGTCCAGTTAGTTCAACAGCTTCAATGCTCTCCAATCAATCTCGAACAACAACAACAACAAGCAGTTCACAATCATTTCTTGCCAATTGTTCAAATGACGATCGCATTCAATTAATATTCGACGATATTAATCAAATTGTCGAAAATTATACACGAGAATTAGATGATGCGCTTCATTCGACACCATCGAATACATTGACATTGACAAAGAAGTTCTTTTCAACCGACGAATTTCAACAAAAACAACAACAACAACAAGATCTTCCACCACCCGTACCGCCAAAACGGCACATAGGTAATTAAAATGCAAAACAGTCGGAATAAATACGGAAATAGGAAGGAAAACATTTCGACATTGATGTCAGCAACAACAATAACAACAACAAAAGGATTGCTTTGCTTTAAATCAATATTAATGTCAAATAGATCAATCTGACATAATTATTTTCGATTGAATAGTTTGTTGCAAATCGAATTTATTTTCATTTAGCTCGAGCGTATATGTCGCTGTTCGATCGATATGATCAGAATAAAGCGGAATTATTTCTTCGACAGACATGTTTTGTGTCGACGCCTGAACAACGTTTCGAGGATTTGTTCGAACAAGTTCATCAACATTTTCCGCAAATGGATCTCATTTCGACGAATGACGAGTCAACAACGAAAACACAAACAAATCAAGACAATCTTTCGATCGATCGATTGATTTCAAATGACGATCTCGTCAATGATCTTTTCTTAGAAGATATTACGCATTTACTCGTTTTTAATCTCGTAAATTTCGAATTTTTTTCTGCATACAAATCACATTCTGGTTTTTCATAGAATGAAGATCCGCCATTACGAGGTGGATCAATCGAAGCGTTAATCATTCGAGCAACTTCTCCAGATAAAAAAGGTAGCTGCTGCTGTGTTTTCTCTTCGAAAAACACGACGATGTTCTTTTAGACTTTCTCTATCAAGAAGCATTCTTAACTACCTACCGAACATTCATTAGTCCCAATGATTTAATCGAAAAACTTCTTCAACGTTACACGTTTTTCGTTCAATTTGAGACAAAGAAAAAAATCGCTCGTTACGCATTTTCACTTCTCATTCGTATCATTGATGAGATCGAGTAGGATCTTTTCGTTTCGACTATTCGAAATCGATCTTCTGCCTTTTTTTTTCTAGTAATGAATTAACCGAAAATCTAATGGAAAAACTTTCGCATTTTGTCACTGTTCTCGTTCGACAGGGCGAACTTCAATTGGGCAAATTACTTCGAAAGAAATCTCTCGAACGTTTTACCAAATCGCATGTCAATCAGAATTCATCGCAACAAGATATTATTCTCATACAGAATTCGATTTCATCGAAACGTGCGAGTCTTTTGGATTTTCACGCGAGTGATATCAGCGAACAGTTGACATTAGTCGATTCGGAATTATTTTTAAAGATTCAATTATCTGAAATTTTATACATGTCGATTGAAAAAGGAGAAGAATATTCGCCCAATTTAGCAGCGTTTACTGAGCATTTTAATAATATTTCTTATTGGGTACGTTCACGTATTTTGGAACAAAATTCGCCAAAACAACGAGAAAATTACTTTGAAAAATTTCTCAAAATTTTAAAAGTAAATTTTCGAAAAAAGAAAAGAAACGATTTATCTAGAATTTTTCTCTTGACATTGATTAGCATCTTCGACGATTGAATAACTTCAATTCTTATCTCGCCATTCTGTCTGCATTAGATTGCGGTCCAATCAAACGACTCAATTGGTCGAAGAATATCGCTGATGTAAGTTCAATCTTTGCCAAGTAGATTCTTATTCGATTCGAGTTCCTCTAGGCAATCGCTGAACATACCGTATTGATTGATAGTACAGGTTCATTTAAGAACTATCGCGAAGCATTGAATGCATCCATTGGTCAACCATGTATTCCGTATATGTAAGTCACAGACTTTTCTTTTCGATCGATAAAAGATTATTTTTTATTTTCTTTCGCTTGTTTTGCTTAGCGGATTGGTCTTGTCCGATTTGACATTTGTTCATATTGGTAATTCGGATTGTTTACAAGACAATCGAATAATTAATTTCTGGAAACGATGGCAACAATTTACTATCTTGCATAAATTTCGTTATTGTCGAAAATGGTTTGTTTGCTTATTTGCTGATTCTTCCTTTAAAATATTTTGTTTTGTTTTTAGGGAATATAAATTTACTCGTAATGATCGTATTTTATATTTTTTTAATAATTTCGATGATTTCATGAACGAAGAAGCTCAATGGATTCAATCTGAAAAGATCAAACCACGTCAAAAAGCGCCTATTTATGCCTGAACAAACATACTATTTTCGTTTATCCTTTCGATGTCAGATTGCACAAGACAAAACTTTCGCAATTCTTCAACTATTCATTTCTATTTTATCTTTTGCTTCTTTCTTTTCCTTCAGTTGTTGTCTTCAATAAACTAATCGATTATTAATTTGCAAAATTTTATTAAACAAGTGCACATTTTTCTTATGTATGCGTGTGTGTGTGTATAGCAACAAGGATTAAGAAATGAAATATTCGAAAGAGAGAGAGAGAGAGAGAGAGAATCAAGTTGTCAGATATTTCAATTGAAGAAAATAAAACAATTTAACAAAAAGTATTGCTGGCTCAATAGAAAGAAGATTTATTCACAGTGAAAACAAAAACAGAAAACAAAAAAGAATAAATACTGTCGTGTCCTATCTTAACATTTGTCTTTTTTTCCTTTCAGTTTATTTATTTATTGCCGCACATTGTGAATCATCATATACAAATCAAGAGAAAAATACAGGCAAATACTAAAAAAAAAACAGACCAAAAAAAGAGAGAGAGAGAGAGAGTATGTCATCATGTCATTTTTTTCTCATATTTATGTATAGATTATTTAAATGAGAGAAAGAGAAGTAAGTAAGAAAACAAAACAAAGGCACCGATAAGCAAGTTATAGCGAATACACACACGCACACGTACATATACGTAAAGTTGTACAAAGAAAACAAAACACACGAAAGAGAAAAACATTATTGTTGCCAATACGATGGTGGAATCGATGAATGCATCTGTTCCATAAATGTTTGCCCATCGATTGATGATGATTCAATTGGCATGATATTCACACCTGACGGTGGAAGCGAACCACCTAACGACATATTTCCATTTAAATCATCAGATTTTTCTTCTTCACGCCGACGTAAACACGCAGCTTTAGGATTGAGATTTCGTTCTAATAGAAAATTTAGAAAATCAACATTCGAAAATCTTTCATTTTCTTACCTCGAACTTGCTGTTCGAGAGTTGTAATGAGATTAACAGCTTGCTGGAGTATGCCTAATTTCGTAACAGGTTTATCATTACGCATATGAATCGAACACATTCGACCGAGTTCTTTGAAAGCATCGTTGATATCTCGGACACGTAGTCTATCGAGAAAAAGAGAAGAATTTTACATTGGACAAACGAGAATATGCGCACCTTTCTCGAGCATTATTCGCAGCTCGACGATCCTTTTCTCGTCGTTCACGTTCTTCAGGCGTCTCATTTGGATCAATACTATCTTCTGAACCTGGTCCGCCACGCATGCACGACAAATTCATTTGGCTATTTGGACTTAATGTCAATGAACTAGAAGAAATTTGTAACAAAAAAAAAACTCTTGAGAATCTGTATGAATTACTTTCGTAATTTCGATGATGAAGATGATGATGGACCAATATGTACATTATTTGTTGATCCACTAATGGCAATTGTTAATGGCGATGCATTTTCTTGTGATATATCTGTTAATGTTTGTTGTCGAACATTGAATTCATTGAGTTTATCAATTGTTAATTGTGATGGGAGAGTTGTTGACGATGAATTGCTTTGAATAGGTGGTTTATTTTCATTATCGATTTTTATTTTCTCCGTACATTCAACTTTCAATTCAGGATTAAGAACCGTATTAGCATCGGTCGATGAAGTCGACGATGATGCTGATGGTGGATTTGCATCTTGAAATCCAAAATGAGATTTTAAAAGCAAAGAAAAACTTCTTCTTACATGGTAAATATGGGTCATGATGTCGATTTCGTGATGATGTATCAGATGTTGATGGTGGATGTAAACTTGATGGATGAGTTAGAAATGCTGAATAATGTCCAGTGGAATGTGGATGATGATATCCAGGATAGTAGTGATGATAATCAGTTGATGCTGATCGAAACGATTCGTCGACATCTAAACGTGGCGGCTGAAAAACAGAAACAACACACGAATTAAACATAAATTCGAGAGAAAAAAAACTATTAAAAGCAAGAAGTTTCCCGGTACCACCCTTAAGCATTTTTTAATTTTTTATGTAAATATGCATATGTGTGTGTATCTCTAGACAAACCTCATTTAAATTGAGCAGATAGTAGGGTTCATCATTCAGATCGATTAGTGACGTCTGAGGTTAGAATACGATGTTATTTTTTGTTGTTTTGTTTTTCTTAAATTTGTATTAAATATACTTACGAGAGGATGTAGTTGATTGGGATAGGCTTGAGTGACTGATGTTGCTGTGACCCATGATTGACTAGATCCTTGAATTGGAAAAAGAATAAATCAATAAAATAAATCAATATGATTGTTCAGATTTGCTGTTACCATTCAATGGTGGCGGTGAAATAGGCGTAGCTGGCGTTGAAGAAAAAGGATGATCATTGGGATAAATCTAAATTCAAAGAAATGATACTGTTTCTCGTCTTGTCAATGATATAATATCATACAGATTGCAATGCTTTGCCAAGTGTTTCTCCTGTTTGTACTGTTGATTCATTGCCATTAGTTGTATACGGCGTTCCTTGAGATCGAAAACTTGCCATTGATGGTAAACACACACCATTGGGATCAGTGAATGTGCCATGCTCACTGGCTAGATAAGTTGATGCTGGTGGCATAGGCGGTGCCGGTGGTGGTAGCCAACTAGCACCACTTTGTCCATCAGCAACATAGTATGTTGAATCATTGCCGTAGATCGATTTTCCTGGTGGATATCGACCAGTTGTTTCTGAATTGTAGTCGTCCGTTGTGTAAACCTAACATAGAAACAATTGTATAACGAACGTCTTTAGTCTATTAAGATCTAAGTTGTTTTGATTGACCTCATATGCAAACGTTTGAGTGCGTTCGTTCTCGTCTACACACACACAAGTGCTTTCTTCAATAGACATTTTCTGTAGAAAATCAATTCTAATTATTTTCTCTTTTGCCTCGCATCCGTCGATCGATGATGATTATTATTATTATTATTATTATTATTTCTATATTCCAATTCAAGTCTAGTATATACACATTTGCCAGTAATAAACATCGTTGTTAGTTTTCTTTTTTTCGAACATCAATATACTCGAGTGAGAGACAACAAAATTCGAACACCACCCACTGATTTTGTGTGTTGGCTAATCAAGAGAATGTAAGAGAAAAAGGTTCGTTTGTTTGTGCTCACTCGGCACGAGATCAAAGGACGTGCGAACGCAATTCATGCTGACATTCACATCGTTCGATTGAGCAGGAGAATGTATTGATTAGCATTATCTTTCCCTTCTTCTTCTTTATCCGATCAATGGCAATTAAAGACAAACAAAAAAAAAACGAAGAAAATCTAAATAACAAAAATCCTCGATCGTCTATTTGATTTCGAAGTAAAGACAAGGTGACAATTACGATTTGTATTCTCCTAATCCGATATAAATTGTAAAAAAAAAAAGAAAAAAACGCGAAGTGTATCTTATAAAGAAGGTCCTTTCGCTCTCTTATGAATACAAAGAAATATCGAAAAAGAAAATGAATCGAAAATCCTACCTGATATGATGGTCGAGAGTAGTAGAACATTTAAATCGTTGTTTTTTGAGAGAAAGAAATGTACGATTAGTTCATCACAGTTAGTCAAGAAAGAAAAAACAAAATCAAATTGAGTTATAATTGTTGTGTCAAATAAACTCGTCGTGTATATATTGTGTAGCACTGCTTGATAGCACAGGAAAGAGGGAAAAAGTGATATACATCGAATAAGAGAGGAAAAAAAAAGAAAAAAGAAGAAGAAGAAGAGTCGATCGATGCGGGAGACCTTTCACTGGAACAGCGAGATATCCTTATCTTACGATGTGTTAACTAGAGGCGGGCACACGAACAGGAAAGCGAGAAACAAGACGCATAAAAAATCATCATCATCATCATCTCTTTTGCTCTTTCTCATATACTCTCTCTCTCTCTCTTTCCTTCCTTCTTTTCTTTTTTTGTTTGCTGCTTTCTTGCAGCGGAAGACAGAGAGAAGGTGAAATAAATGTAAAGACAAAGGCTCGTATCTCGAACAGGCATCAAAGCGCCCGGGCGAATAACTTACCCCCTATCCGAAGATAAACAACTGTATACGAAAGAATCTAATTGGAAAGAACGAAGATCTTTTCTGCTAGTGATAGTTCTTTTTGACAAGATCACAACGAAAGCAAATAATAAAAAAAAAGAAATTGATTCCTCGAGCAACATATCTCATTAGATTTTTTTTTGCTTTATTATCTATCTGTTTATGTCGTCGAATAATTATTACACAAGCTTCTTTTTTTTTGTATATACGTATACGCAAAGTCGATTAGCGCATCTCTCTCTCTCTCTCGTCCGTTTTTCACTCATTTATCATTGTCGGAAACGAGCAGTAGTAACAATCGAATATCTATTATCATATCTCACGACAATTCTCCAAGCAAGACAGAGGAAAGAGACTAACATCACTCGTCCTATGTTTTATTACATTGTTTGTCCCTCTACCGCTAAGCGTATACGATGTTTACAACGAGAAAAGCTCGTAGCGCAGCTGGAAAGCTCGTTCGTGTGCCATCGAATGTAGATAAACACAACTATTAATTTGATCACATCGATCGAACCTCGGTCAAGTAATACTACTACTAGAAGAAGCGAACTGATTTGATTCTTTTTTTTTGAAATTCATTCGTTCACAATAAAATATATATATATATATCGATATTCATGTCATTCGACCAGCTGTTGCACACGTACTTTGCGTTTTCTTTTTGATTCAATAGAGAATAAGTAACAAAGAAAAACGAAGATGAGAAATAAACGATTGTCACAAATCAACCGTGCATTTACCAATGACTTTTTTCTTCTTGTCTTGATTCGACAACGACAAAAAAAAGTAATCAAACAATTGATTTTCATTATCTCTTCATTCATCTTAATTTATCATCGAGTGAATTAGCAAACTTGTTTGAGATCGATTTTCTGACAGAAGAAAGATGTCATCATGTCAGAAACAGAGACGGCAAATAATTATATCAATTACTCACACGTCAACAGCCAATGTCACAAACAGAAGTCGAAAAAGATAGAGATCGATGTGATTCAAAAAAAGAAAACTCCTTCGCAATTAATTAAATAAGAAAATGACTGAACTACGTTTGTCCATTGTTCATGATTTTAAACAGATCTCACTCTCATACATTAATTAAACCGTAGAGATACGTATCGAATTCATGATTAATTTAAGTAGACGTTTTAACAATTATAATGAGTGCTTGAGAAAGAAAGAACGAACGAACAACGTCAGCAACTTACATTATTTGATCGACGAGTTTTTTCATCGAGTTTTTCTAGAAAATTATTAAGCAAAGAATGTATAAACAAATCATGAATTAATTATAAACCTGAATATGTTAAATCATTAGTTGACGAGCGTGACGTCTAAAAGCACAAAGTCACCACAATGAAAATCTTATTGACAACAGATTTTACTGAATTCAATGGTTTAGAAGTGATAAATGGATGGAGAAGATCTCGATTGCTATAATTTCCATCATAAATCTAAATCAATCGAACAGATTCGATTGAACATAAAAACCAAATCTTTAATCAAACACAAACTGTTTCATCATATGTTGTTGTTGTCAGCGGAGGAGGAGGAGGAGGACATGTACTCCAATGATCTAAATATCGAATCATCGAAACAACAGAGGTTTTTATCTCAAAACAAATCGAAACCTTTATTGGTGCCTGGATAAGTTGCGTCTGAAGGTCCATTGGGATAAGGAACAGTTGAGTGTAACATCTAAATAGAAATCTCGATGTTTGTGAAAGAGAAATCCAGTGGATTCATACGGGTAGAGGAGGTCGTATTGATGAATTGTTCATATTATTCGGAAAACGCGTTCGATGTTTAACCTAGGAAAGCAAAATGCTCGATCTATCCCCGATTTTATGAAACATACAGCGCTTATATCAAGAAGATCGTTGAGTTCCTTGTCATTATGTAAATTCATATTGAATCTAGAAAAATCAAATTCCAAGTCCTTATCTCGTTGATCATCGATCGTAACAAATAATAAACAAGCGAGCGAGCGAGCAGCAGAAGAAGAAGAAGACAATACTCGTTAACATGAGAAAATGAAGAACGAGTGAAAAGCAAGAACAGACAAAAAAAGAAAACGAGGAGTCGACGTGCGGCAATAGATGTCGTTCGATTAATTATCAGAAAATAAAATCGAAAAAGATCGTAATTTTATTTTCAAAATGAGTTTTTCCTTCGAAGAAAAAATTTCTCGACTAAACTCCGAAAATTCTGCGAAACAATAAAACATTTGAACATTGGACATTCCCTACGAGAGATATCTATCTCGAAATATGTTGTTCTTTTTTATTGTCTAATTTCGAACAGATAATCATGGCAGCTGAATGGACGCCACATTCATGCGAGATTTGTATCAATCTCGATCCTATCAAAGTAGAAACTCCGATGAGTTGTTCGAAAAAAAAACTATATTCGATTGTGATTTTTGCAGAATTATGATAAATTCGAATTAATTGGTACCGGCGGTTTTGCGAAAGTCTATCGTGGTGTTCGGCTATGCGATGGATTCGATGTGGCTATTAAAATTGTTTGTTGACGCGTTGTTTTTTGAAAAGAATGAATTCATCGAATTCGATTTAGATGGACAAACAACAATTGAAATTGAAGAATGCTCAATCACGTATCAATGAAGAAGTTCAAATTCATTATCGTTTACGTAATCCATCGATAGTTCAAGTTTGTTTGAAATCATTGATCCAATCAGATCGATTGAAATTTTTCTTGGTATTTAGCTTCTCGAAGTATTCGAAGATGATGCGAATATTTATTTAATCTTGGAATTATGTGCAACAGATATGCAGAAATATCTCAACACTCGACAGCAATTCACCGAAGACGAAAGTAGAAAATCGAAAAGTTTTATCTATCAAATGATTCGTTTGTTTCAGCTCGCCATTATATCAAACAGATCGTAAACGGAATCGAGTATTTACATTCTCATCAGATTCTTCATCGAGATTTGAAATTACACAATTTGTTATTAACAAAAGACAACAATGTCGTACGTGTCGATTTTTCTTTCTCTTCGTTCGATGATTTTTGTTCATAGAAAATCGCTGATTTTGGCCTAGCTAAACAATTGTTAACTCACGAGCAAACGAATTTCACGATGGTCGGAACGCCGAATTTTCTTGCGCCGGAAATCGCCACACGAAAAACTCACAGTTTCGAGGCAGATGTTTGGTCATTAGGTGCGTTGCTCTATCAATGTCTAGTTGGCAAACCGCCGTTCGATGATCAAGGTAAATCGAATTTGAAATCGATCGTCGAAACACGAATCATTTAGATGTTCTTTCGACGTTGAAACGAGTTGCCAATGTTCGTTATGTGTTGCCCGATGGTTTGAGTTACGATGCCAAAGATTTGATCAATCGAATCTTGCAGAAAGACGCGAAGAAACGTTTGACTTTAGTACAAATTCGGAATCATCCGTTTTTCTTGAAACGTTCGATGAATTCATCAAGAAATAGTTCAAATGTATGTCGAAAATTGCGAATTTCGAAGAAATATTTTGTTTGTTTGTAAGTCATTGAGAAGTGATAGTGGATATTTTGATACCTCATCTTTATCATCGACTCGACAGCAACCCAATGAATCCAAAGGACCGATGACATTGAATTCTCTGCCACCTTTACTCATCAATAAAAGTCAGAAAATGTAAGTTTTCGATTTCGAATCACGAATTTCTTCATAAAAAAAAAACATTTTAATTAGAAATACTTCCTCAGCATCGGTCTTAAGTTCGAATAATCTAAGTAATACGAATAATCTTAGTCAACGAAAAATCGTACGTGAATGTTTAACACCATTGACTACTCAACGATTAGATCGTCGACATGTAATCACAAAAAGTGACATCGTAAGATCAACAACAATTGATTGAACATATCCATTCGAAAATGAATTCTTTAGATGGATATCTTAGACGATGGCGAGGTTGTCATTCAACATCTTGTCGAAGCTAAAACTGGTTCGAAACGAATCGTCGACGTTTTTCGAGTATCATCCGATGGACAAAAAGTAGAAATCTCTTTCTCAAATTTCGATTGAATTTTGCGTTCGATGAAGATTATTTTCTACAAACCCGATCGACGACAATACAACTCATATATCGAAAGCGAAGGTCCACTTCCATTGCCTCTCAACTACGAACAATACTCGTTCGAAACTTTGCCCGAACAATTCTATAATAAATATCGTCGAGCATGGAAGTAAAATCTCATCGGCAGATCGAGAGAATTCCTTTCGATAGAAATCGATTCTTTTCAGATTTGTGAATATCATTCGATCGCTTCGATGCAAGATTATTATGTATACAAACGATGGCAAATGTCGACTCATGGAAACATCAATTGAATTCGATGTTTGTTGAATGAGAAGATTTTCTGTTTGATTCTGTTGTTTGTTTTTAGTTTACTCATGTTAATGGAACGAAAATTTCGATTTATCGAAAAAATCTCGAACATTTCGATTCGCCATTAGAAATCAAATTAGTCGACGCATCGGGTCGAATGACATCGATATTTAACTATCAAGATTCAATCGAACAATTGAATGTACCTTTAGATACCAAACAGATGTTACAAAAAGCAATTAAAGTAAAATTTTAGATTTCGAAAAAGAAGAAAAAACTATCGTCTTTTGTTTAGTATCGAGATTGTTGTTTGAGTAAAAATGTTCTACTTGAACAGCATCAAGCTGATTTTCCTGAAGGCAAAACATTTCCGGCGATATTCGGTGATAAACCTCGAACATCCTCATCTCATCAGATTTCGAAATAAATTCGACAATTAGTATTCTATTTTTCGTTTTCAAAAACGTTGTCAAATCATAGGATTCTTCTTATTTTTCTTCGTGTTAGAAAATTGTATATTTTTGTTTTCGAATGAATAAATCAATCAATCAATTACTTTATGAGAACACATAGAGATTAGTAATTCATTTGTTTGTTTGTTTGTTTTATTCGATTGTATGCAGAGAAAACGGGAACTCAAAGGAACAACAAAGGTAAAGTGTTTCGTGACATGCAAAGATCAATAATAACCGCTCGGTCCGTAGTCTGTTGGCAAAAGGAAAAGGCGTGGATTTTATTGAAAATAAAGAGAATTAAGTGAGAACAGATTTCATGGAATTTATTCGCTTTTTTTCAAACGAAGGAGTCCGGGCCGACGATTAACTGCCAATCGAGTTTGAATTTCATGATTCGCATTGTCTTTTGCAACGGCATTCGCAAGTAAAGCTTGAAGTCGTTGAATGAAATATGGATCTTTCAGTTCATTGCTTTCTTCGAAATTTTTCGTATTTGTTTCTGCCGCGTCTAATCGATATGCATTTGTACAATGGATAATAAATGCAAAAGCGATGATGAGCAATGGAATATTGAAGATTTTCGATAACATAATTGAGTTCGAGAGACAAGTAAGTTGTAACTAAATGTAAAAGAAAAACTGAAAATGTCTTCGAATTTATATGAGTAGTTCCGAGAAAAATTCATTTCCTGAGTTTCTCTTTGTCGTTGTAATTAAATTGACAGACGAAAAACAACAGATCAATTTCAAAATTGCTGAATACATTATCGATTACTTTACCTTAGAAACTCTGATTGCAACTAAAGCGTACTAAACATCTGAATACTATAATTTACGTTTCTGGATCGATCGGTCTAGTTCTTTTTCTGTTCTAACTCCCACGATCGACCGATTTGATCATTAACTAATGCAAAATCTGTATTTACTTATTCTTTGATGTTGCGATTAGTATCGATGAACATTTAAAAATTACGTATAAACATTTCGAGATTGCATTGGGTTTTTGTGAAAAAAATCTCGTTATCAAAATCGTCGGAAGTTGGCAATAACAAGTTGTTCCTTTTTTTTTGTATTATTAGATATGACATTACTACAATTTAATTTCGATTTCTTTTTAGTAAGAACACTTGTGAAAAACATGAGTTCTCGCGAGTGGAACAAAATCAAGTTCATTTTTTTTGCTATGAAGTCTTTTTATTCAAAAAACAAAAACAAAAATAGAATCATAAACTGACAACATGCAGAAAATCACTAGTTTAAATATTCGATCTCTCGTTGTTTATTCTTTTGCAACAGGAATTTCGGTACCATCGACGAACAAAGCATGATTAATTCCCGTATGACGATAACCTGTTGAAATAGCTTTGAGAACAGCTAAATGACCAGCTATATCGAACATAGTTTCTGTTCCTTCATCACCCTCAGCAAAAGCTCCTTCAGCTTCAACACGTTGACCGTTTACCCAAATGTCAAGCGTATCTTTTTCTAAAACAACACGATAATCCACGCCATCCAATGTTAATGTCCATGTTCGACTGATTTTTGAGCGATTTTCACTGAATTTTTCTAATGGTTTACCATCGACTTCCATTGAATATTCATAGGCAAAGCCACTAACAGCATCGATATTAATCGTACATTGATGTTTACCAATTTTGAATGTTTCTCGTCCAACAAGTTTGAAAAGCCAATCATGACGAACAACTTCTTTATTATCAACACGAACTATTCGTTTACCTGATGTTGTGCCACTAGAAAGAAAGTAGATTTAATAAAACTCGATTGCTCTTCGAAAATTTACTGTTCAAATTCAACTTTGTGAACGCCATCTGAAAGTGCTACTTGCCATGTTCCGACTATGTCACCCATTGCAGCAAAAAAGTATATATATAACACTCGAAATGAACGTATGGTTTTAATCTATTTAGTCATTAACAGTCATCTAAATCGTTACTAAGACGACGAGATTCTAACCGGTATAAGATGTCGCCATTCACTTAAGTATCGAATATCAATTTTCATTGCAATCAATTGAAAAGATCGTTGTTCTCTACGTAATTTCGTTTGCCTGTATAGCAGAATTCAGATGTTATGAAAGAAGCCTGAAAATTAGTATGAGTAACGATTAAATAATCGTAATTGCACGCCATCTGCGACAGTCTATTTTACTAAAGAAATCATAGATGAGTCATGGAGTTTTTTTTAGCTCTTTATTTTACCAAACGATTTGACGAAGAAAAAATTATATTTCTATTTCTTTTTGGTATTTGAATACCCAGTCTTTCCATTTTAACATATCAATCTCAACGAACTCTGGTCATATCATTCACATTCTTTGCTTTTATTGACTATGAATTACTAGTATTAACACATGATAATATGGCTAAGAAAACGAAAGCAGTACCCGAAGGTAATTTCAATATTTTACGTCATTGTCTTATTTTCTCTTAGTAATTTGTTTGAGTGATGATGAAGATGATGATCAAAACATTAGCAAATCGATTATTGCTTCAGTAGAACAGCAACCATCGAATGTTCATACGAATGGCGAAAAAAAGCAAAAAATATCTGATTGGATAATTCATCGTAAAGATGTTATACGCATACCGGATTTAACGATAAAACCAAGTGATTTAACGAAAAAACCACTCGAACTGCCGTGTTCGACCGTTCGATTTGGTATTGTCGAATTTAATGTTGAAGAAGAAACTGTCTTTTTGCGAGAAACTGATTTTGAATTAAAACTTAAAAGTAACCGTTTTAATCAAACTTTAACAAATAGAAATGTTTTTTTTTCTTCTGAAAATCTTATTCAGGTGCTTTCATGAATAATCTTAATATAAAATTAGCGTATTCAGACATTATTTCATTTTATTTCTCCTATCAATGTTCACAGCCCGTTGCCTTTATTCAAGTTCGTGCAGACTTTGCGGAAGTTTTTGCAAAATATATTCCATCTGTTGATGAACATGGTAAACAATTCGATCCGAATTCCAAAGGTTAGCAAATGATATCTTACAAATAAATTCTATACGTTCGTTCGTTCGTTTCTTTTCTAGATGTTAAACGATGTCTAATTATTTTCCTTCTTAAAAGCTTGAAGCCAGACGTTGAAAAACTCCAAATATCGTCTATTTATCATTATCTTAAAATAAATTCACCTGCAATGGTAAGAAAGAATAAAAAAAAAGCATTTTATTATTTTGAATTTGTTCTCTTATTTCAAAAAAAAAAGAATATTTGCTGTTTGAATGGTTCACGTGCTCAAGAATTTTATAATCTCTCTCAATCTGCCGAAACATCTGAATTAGATTTAACAACAACATCATCATTTACTATTAATGAAAACGATTTGTAAGTTTTGATTTTCACGAAAATCGAAAAGATCGTTTCGTTTTGTTCATTTTCTAGAAAATCAAAAACAGCTTATTTAAATCACAATTCCATTCGATTCGATCTATCTCGTGATGATCTAGTCTGTTTGAACGAAGGCGAATTTCTCAATGACAACATCATCGATTTCTATCTTCAGTAAAAAAAAAACTTTATCTTCCTCGGAAAATTTCATTTCTTTCGATTAGATATGTATATTATGAAATATTTTCCGAAGAAGATCGTCAGCGTACTTATCTCTTCAATTCGTTTTTCTACACCCGATTAACACGCAAAAGCAATGACGATATTTCCGATATATCGTAAGTTGAACTCATTCGAGCAAATTTCCTCATTTCAAAAAAATGAAATTGTAGACCCGCTGAACGACGATACAGCCGTGTGAAACGATGGCTACGTGATGTTGATATATTTTCCAAAGATTATCTTATTGTTCCAATAAATCAAACAGCACATTGGTATATTGTTATAATTCAATATCATAATCATGTGTTGACTGAAAGTGATTTGATCAGTGATGATGAAGATAATCATGATTTACGATTGAAATCAAAGAAAAAGAAAACAAACAATCATTCGACAGTGAAAAATAGTAAAAAACCGAGTGAAACAATTAAAATCGACGATGAATCAAATAAATCGATTACACCAAAGAATCCTTCGCAAAAACCAACGATCATCATGTTCGATTCGTTACGTGCTGGTTCAAAAAATCGTGTCGCAGCTACATTAAGAGAATTTCTTCAACTCGAATACGATCATAAGAAAACTCTACCCGTCGGTTCCCTAGACCGAAAGGTCTTCAATCTCGATACGATTCCCGCTATTGAAGCTGCTGTACCTCAACAACCGAATTATTTCGATTGTGGATTATATATTTTACAATATATGGAGAGTTTCTTTGCACATCGTTCGCCAACAATCGATTATCAATCGCCAACAACTTACGCCAATTGGTGCGAAAACACTTCGATGGGCTCATCAAAACGGAAACAAATCTTCGATGTTATCAATCAGCATGTCATTTCGAAAGAAGAATGATCAGTGATTATCCTCCTTTGTCACTGTCCATTCAAATATCTTTTTTCTTTCTTATTCTCTCGTTATCCGTGTAATAGATTTTCCTCTTCCTCTTCTTCTTTTTTTTTCTCTTTTGATCATGTCATTAAAGAAAAAAAGCAAACGATATGACTTAACACAGATACTAATTCGAAAAATTGAACGTTGTAGATTTTCGTCAAATCGATACACATGGCATTGACTCAACGCAAAACTAATCGTACACAGGTAATTGAATTCAATGTAATGTCGAAAACGTTTTCATCGAATTCATTTAAAGAATCCAAGGACAATGATTCCACGAGAGGAAACAGACGATATGTCAACATTTGATAAATTAATGTTGTATTTCACAAAACTTCATCCTGAATATTCAATGTAGGTGAGTTACTGACGACTAATCGATGTGTGTGTATATCAAATCGATTGTCATAGTTCGGACTTTACCGATGCTTTGTATGGTTATCGTCAAGAGAAACGAACGTTAACTGGCTTATCTCTGACGCAAATCGAAGAAGGCGTTTTAAATAATCTTCGTCGCAAATACTCAACCGGACAGGTTAATAAAGATAAATAAATAAATTCTATTTTTATGACAGATTTCTCTTCAAAGGTTGAAAATGACAACAATCAAGTTGACGTAAGAGAATTCGAATGCATTGATCGATTATAAATTTTTCTTTTTCTTTTCTATTTATCGTAGGATTCGAGTGACGAGAATGTCAATGAATCGGTTGCATCTGCACTTTGGCGAACATTTAAAAAGTATCGAGAACGTGAACAATCAACGAGCAAGGAAAATACTTCAAATGAAGATCAATGTTTGATTTGTCTTGAAAATTTAAAATCAAAGAAAACCGAAACATTCAATTGTCAACATACATTCCATCGAGATTGCCTCGAAGAATGGTTTAAAATCGAACGAACATGTCCTCTTTGTCGTAAAATGTTACTTTTTAATGATGAATTTCCTGCATTGAAATAGAACTGTTGCTTTTGTTTTTGTTTCTTTTTTTATACCTGATGATTCACGTGTATTTATTTAGAGAATAAATAAATGCAAATTACTCATTTAACTGAATTTTAGTGCAGAGAGAAAGAGAGAGAGAGAGAGAAAACCGAAACTATACGCGTTTGTTCTTATATTTCGATAGAAGAATATGCAAAAAAAAAATGTTTATGGATGGTGACAGATATTTGATGAAGAGAAGAAAAGGAAATTATGCTGGTGATCGAGCAAAGGAAAAAGAAAAGAACGAAAAATTAAAAGAGAAAGAAAACCGAGAGAAACGATTGAAGGTGAAGAAAGAACTGAACAGAGAAATATAAAAAAAAATCTGGTTGTATATATATTTATATACTATATAAAAAAAAGGTCAGGGGTTTGAAGAAAAAAGAACGATAGTGGTGAGTAAGAGGAGAGCAAACGAGAGAGAAACGAGAAGAAATAGAAAAGAAAAAAAAAAGAACTACAGTAGATTATACTTCTTTTGACATACAACTCGACAGAAAAAGAGACGAAGAAATAAAAAAAAAAGTTTTGCATTCATTTTAGCTATCATGTTTGCTGATTCGTATTCAAAATTAGTAATCACGATTCTCGTTATTCTCTATTCATTAGGTAAGAAAAATTCATTAAATAATCTCGTTTCAAAGATAATTATTTAATTAGAACAAGGAGAATGCAATGCTGAACGACGACGTCGACAAGCAATGAATTCAAATAATCAAAATCTCGGTCTACGATCCGGAAATCAGAATTCATACAATATGCAACCAAACAATGTCCCATACAATCCACTAAATAATCCAAATAATCAACAACAACAGCAGCTCTCAGTTAACAAAGGATTGTCACCATCTCAAGGACAAGGACAACCAGCTCGTAGTCGAGGTTTTTATAGTAGTCCAGATTTCAAACCACCAGCATTTTCTGGTGACAAACCAGTCGGTTGGTTCGATACGAAATATCAATATTGGGTATCGAATCAGGACGGTCAAATGGGAAAGAATATGGGACCGAGCAAGTAAATGCGAAAAAGTTTTATCATATACTTGATCTTTTTTCTCGTTTTCGTTTTAATTCGAAGTCTTCAAGGCAAAGCAATGCAACCACCCCGAGACGATGGCAATGCATTTTTCTTCAATAAATTAGTTCAACAAAATGCAGATAGTAAAAACCAAAAATCCTACTACCTCAATCGATATTATAGTAAATTGATTTTTAATGATTTGTCCTATTGATTCGATATTTGTGTTTGTTCTAGCTCGTGATGGTCGTGGTTCAGTTTGTTACAATCGTCAGACATACGATGGATATCAATTCGGTAAATTCCGATGTCCATTACCAACGGCTACGGGCATGAATCAAATGAACACATTCTGTTGTGGAATAGCTAATTACCAATACTGCTGCAATGAACAGTGAATAGAATTTTTTTTTGAATTGACGTTTTTCTAAGGATTCGAATGTGTTTTTCTTTCTCTCGTAGAGAATACTATCGAAATCAAGGTGGAGGCTATGGTGATAATGGCAATTTCGGTAAACACGGTCATCCAAGAAATGGTTACTATCCGCCGAGATCAAATCGAGCTCTTGCAATTATTCTGCCGATTGTTGGTTTAATTGTGATTGCTGGAGCAGTTCTACTTGTTTTCATGTTCTATAAAAAGAATCGAAATACGCAATCGAGTGGTCGAGCAAATGAAAGATACTCAGGTAAATTCTTTGAATTGAAATCATAAGAATTTTGTTATTCTTATCCCGAAATGTTTAGCTGTTCCTCAAGATACAACTGCCGAAAAACCGATAGCTCCTCCACGTGAATCACGACGAAACAATGCCAATGCTTAATCAATCTTTCGACAATAACTATGTACATTTTATTCGTTTTTCTTAGCTAGTCTATACACTTTTATTCATCATTGTATAGATTATCACAAGGGATTTCTATTTTGTCCTTTTTTTTTGTTTCTCGTGTGTTTGTGTGAACTTCGGTTTGACAATGAATCTCTGTTCGTTTTTTCTATCATCATTATTTTCTTAACAATTTTCTTTCGACAGAGACAGGCTTGAATTTTCTTTTCAACATTAACTAAACAATGATAAAATTTCCAAATATAGTAGAAACTCTTTCCCAATGACTAATGACAAAAATCAGTCATATTATCATTACTAATATCTTTGATGAATCATCGAATATCGAATGTTCTTTTTCTTAAGTATGTTAGAAGTACTTTTACCAATCGTAGCTAACGTCCGACTTTGTTCGTTTTTGATATTATAAGTCAAACAAATATCATCAAGTGAAAACTATTAGCACTTTATCAAAAACAACATTTCGAGTAGGCGATCGACTCTCATAAATCAAGATAAACCATACCGCATTTCTATTTCTTTTATCTTAGTTGAAACATTAAAAAAAATCGAAAGATATCATTTGTTGGTCTTGTAACGTTCGAAATCATACGCACCTGAAATACGTACATTTACCTGCGCAATTAGAAATCAATACGATACAATTAAACTGTTTTATTTATCTCGTGAGTAAAAAAAATATTGGAATTTATTTAGAATAACTCCTTTTTGTTTTAAAAATAAAATAAAAGATTAGTAAATTGTAGGTTAATTGAAGAATATGTACATAGTAAGTATGTCGAGTGAATTTAAAGAAGAGAGTTTAGGTTTTTAAGTGTATGACACGATCTTTTAATGCTTTGAAATGTAATCGTCGATCTTTTTCAGCCTTTTCGAACATGGCTCGATTCTCTTGAGCTCGTCGAAATAAATACGGTTGTAACGATTCAATCGGACCATATGGTAAATATTTATACGTTTTATAACCCGAATTTGCTACAATCACAAGAAGAAAAAAAACAAGAAAAAATTTGATTTCGAAATTTCAATTTTGGTATTTACCTAAAGCAAAAGCAACGTAATCACTCATTCCATAGAGTGAAGCAAATGAAACCACCGATGAACCACGTCGTATTTGATTGTCTTTCATTCTAAATTCAATTTCTACAAACCAAACCGAACAATTTCACAACCGAAGATCATACTTTTGAATAGCATATCGAATTGTATCTTCATTGTGCGAAGCAATCATCACTTTGACCTTGCCCGTTTCACGTTTAACGATATTCTGCAAGACTTCATCGAGACATGCATGATACATCTTTGATGTTGCCTGAAAATCTGGATTGATCGGATCTTCATAACCGTATTCTCGTGCTAGACGACGTTCTTGTTCCATGTACGCTCCTCGAACAAGTTTAGCAGCGAATACATAATTATATTTTTCGGCTTGTGCAAGATCAGCTTTCAAATTCTTCGCTGTTTCCTACGGATTTTCAATAAAAATTCGACATCAAACTAAAATTTCAAATCAATTTAACTTACTTTTAAATAACATTGATACGTTCCGTAGATATAAGCGATTCCATCTTTATTGTAGTATCTTTGCAATTCATTCGCAAGATAATTGATTGCTGTTTGAAAATAGGTTTGTTCGGCGTCGACCATAATTGAAACCTTTTGTTCGACACATGCCTAAAGAAACATGATTTGCGAGTTTTCTCGTGTCGATTCATTTATTCTTACTTGAGCAATTCGATTTAAACGTAAGAGAAGTTGGTAAACTTCATTGAATTCATCGTCAGTTAACATTGTAGTCGATGCTATATCGGTCTGCAAAAGAAAAACATTAGAAAACGAGTATAATAATAATTTTCGTCTCGCTTGTTTCTGATTTAAATAATCTTGAATTGCATGATTTGTTAATTGATTATTCGAATTTTGATTAATCATTTGGAAAATCGATGGTAAACTCGAGCGATCATCAATCGATTTCAAAAGATGATTGAATTTTTTCAAAACACTCGGTCGTACCAATGCCGTAACTTTAGTTGCCACTAAATTGTACGGTCCACAAGTCTTCGTCGATGTTTGAATACATTCAATGAACTTTTCTGTATTATGATCATGCATTCGATGACTTTGTTCAAGACTAAACACGACAAAATTCATCGACGCAATAGTTTGTCCGTGATTAAACTTACGCTTCTGGCGTTTCCAATCCGGGAGTGTCGTCACTCTCGACACTATAGTCGAGAATAGGCTTAACACCGTATTTCTGCAAACGATTGATGACAGGTGTGATTTCTTCAGGTGTTTCGCCGCCTACGAAATGGCCGAACGCAGTCAACTTCAATGCGCTCTTGAACAATCGAGTGCCGAGCATTTTTTGACCCCATTCGGCAAGCTAAAGAAAAATATATCGGTTAAAAATTTAAATTTTCTGTTTTCCGTTTACTTTTGCTTGATTATTAACAAGAAAATTAATCGAAAATAATCGATAAACTAGATAACCTCGTAGAAGTTCCATACTTCGACGATAACGATACGCAATTTGATATTGATCAAATCGTGTATCGAGCAGAGGATAGTCGATGGGAAATTTGTCTTTCTCATTTTCGGTTTTCGAACTAGTAGCTGTTGTCGATTGACAACGAATTTGTCGTTTGTATACGAACAAATTTTGACTCAAACGAATCGTTGATCGTGTTGGATTCAAATATTTAATCTAATTTAAAAGGAAAATTAACTAAATTCAAAGGATAATATTCAGGTAAGCATACTGTTAACATTTGTGCGTATTCTTTGACCGTATAAAGAACGAATGACTATAGAAGCGTATCGATCGAATGTTTTTATGTTTGTTTAAATTGATCGCGTAAAATGAATAAGAAAATGCACATGATGCGTATACACACCTACTTTTTCTCCTTGTTTTTCTCTTCTCTTCAAAAGAGCGACCGAGGAAATCATAGAAAAGAACGAGAAGGATCGTTCTTCTTCCTCTTGTTGTTGTTGTTGTTTTTTTCTCTATAATTCAAGGAGAAAACTCGACAAAATATTTTTTTGTCCGTAATGACGTCATGATATTATTAAATCTACGAAGAACAACATTCTCTCCGTAGTCTCTCATAGTAACGGATCGACGACATTCTTTCTTTGTTGTCTCAAGATCAAAAACAACGTCTATTCAATAATTGATTTGCGCAATTTCTTCTCCAAACGAGAAAAATTCCTTTCGAACAATCATTTTCCATAGATTTTGTTGTTTATTTTTTTTTCGCATAACAAAAAAACACAAAAACACGAAAACTTAAAAATTAACTTGCTGACGGAAATGATGTTGATGCATATTATTTCTCACGCCGAGTCGCATCGATTGTTTGTTCTTCCATTGTTGCATATACTTAAGATCACGAATTTTACGGTGATAGACTTCACCGGTCGTGCCCGGGCCCGACCAGCCAAGTGCTCGATATTTATCTTTAAGTCGATTGACAAGTTCGACTGATCGCTCGTTGTTTCGATTGGCTAGACTTTGACGATAGTATCGAACTAAAACTCGATGTCCAACGACTTTGCCCGATGGGAGAACAAGTTCGAAACCCGATGTATCGAGAATGTTTTCATCGAGATCATCGTCGAGATTTTTCTCATTGGTATCTGGATGTGTGGCACTGAAATAAATATTTGTGAGATGATGATTTCAGTTTTTTTGAAGGAAATTTCGCTTACGAATAATCATAGAAATCAACGTATTCCCAAGCTGCATTGGGATTTTCATCGAAAAGTATTTTACAATGTCCTTTAGCTGTCATATGTCGTTGAACAGAAAGAACATCACGAAACGATTTTTTATTACACCATAAACACACATGATAGATGCCGACTTTTTCATCTAAATATCCAATTAATCCTTCGAGATCTTTGATATATTCAAAGTCTGGCAGGAAGAAACTATGTGCATGTGCCATATGACTTAAATTTTCTTCTAAATTCGACGATTTTATCGAACAGAAAAGACATTCTTCAAGTTGTAATGGCGTGCCAAGTACTTGAGTTTCACCTTCCAAACCGGAAGCATCTAAATATCAAATTATGTCTTGACGTCATTGAATCTTCTTCTCAGATAGATCAACTCACGTGTAACTGTATCACCATCGTCCACATCGTTCCAATCGTCATCATCTTCTTCGTCTTCATCGTCGATTTCTTCCATTTCGACGTCTTTTGGTATTTCAATTGGAGATTTTTGATATTGTTTTGGATCTTTTTGCTAATGAATTTGTCAAATCGAATAATAGAATTTCTGTGAAATTTATTAACTTACCGGAAGATTCGCATTTCTATTCACTGTTTCGATATGTTTCTTGGATTTAACATGATTGAGAAGGCCGTTCTCGGAATTAAACGCTTTTCCACAATCTTTGCACGACAATGAAGTTCGATTTTGTTGTTCGAGACTTTTCTCTGTTCGTTGTTGTTGAATAGCTTCGACTTTTTCCGTAAATTCATTCGCTGTAATCGGACCGAGATCAGCGACTTTACGTTTCAAATTATATCGATGCCAATCACTTTTGTAATGTGCTCGTTGTAATTCACCGTTATTGAACGCAACATGACACGTTATACACGTATAAGGAGATGACGAAGACATTTTTTTTTCTAGAAATGACAAGACAAAATTTAGTTTTTATGTCAGAGAACCGAATTGCATAAGTACAAGATTGTTCGACGTGTTTAAATGACATCTAACCTATCAAAATTCAACAACTATTCGAAAAAATAAATAAATCGAATCGGATAATTTTCGAAATAGTAGTAAAAAACAACAATAAATAATATCATTTGCCCAGATGTTTACTAGCGACCTCTTGATGATCACTTATGCATTTCAAATTAAAATCTATCGTATTTCAAGTTTTTCAGATCAATATTTCATCGAAATATTCATCTTCTATTCGAATTGATTCCTAAGATGGGCGAATTTTTTTTCTCAGAAAATTATTTACATTTTCTTACACACACCAAAATAGAGTCTCACTATTGTCTTTTAAACATTGATAATGGTAATATTCATTGTGTTATTGATGTTTCTTTCAGACACATTAGTACTCTCCTGATTATTAAATTTTAATTTATCGAAAACAAACGAATCTCGAAAGAAATCTCTAGTGGAAATATTTTCAATTTTTACAAACGACGAATCTATTTGGATTTATTCTGTTCTTGTTTTTTTATTCAACGAGCTTCAATCGATAACGAAGCTCATTTGTCAATAGATTAGGTGAGTTCTCTCGTTTGATTTTATCTCTTGTCAAAATTGAATCCTCTCCGAAAACAACCGAATACTTCAAGTTTAATTTGCATGAGAAATTGAAACGACTGAATAAGACTTTTTTTGCGAATGTTTACTCTAAACATACGATTATCGCTTTTCAATTCGTTGTTGACGCTTTTTTTTTGTTATAACATCTGATCTACATTGATATATATATAATCATTATTTAACAAAGCTATCGGTACATTCTCAGCACACACAAAAATCGAGGTACCATATTATGGCAAATATTTATTATTCTTTTTTTTGACTGTATTATTATTATTATTATTATTAATATTTTATTTGTTATCTATTGATATGATTGTCTTGAATCAATACACAATTGGCATAAGTTTAGTTTTTTTTTTTATCATTGGAATGTATCTTTTTAATATGAAAATTAATTTGTATTTGAAATTATGTTTGAACAATACCACATCTGTTATTATCCCACACAAATCTCTGCGTGTTTCTTATCACTAAGCGACATATATTCTCAGCTTTCTTCTTCTTCTTCTTCTTCTTCTTTCTTGTTCACTCGTTAATTCATCTTCGAAATAGGAAGGGAACTGTGTGTGTCAAACTCGTCAATAGTAGCAGCAGCATCATCGTTGTCGAGTATGCATCGGTCTTCAATAAGAAGAAGAAGAAGAAAAAAAGAAAAAAAAAAGAAGAAAAAGAAAACGACGAAATAACAAGAAAAAAAGATGACTGCAAGTGAAGAGAAATGCTCGAAGATTATTTTCATCACCTTCATTTATATTGAGAAGGTTTTTTCCTGGTTTTATACTCTCTTTTTTTTATTTGGTTTTCACGTACAAAACGAAATAGATTAGAAAAATTAGTTGCGGTATTTTTCTTTGATATTTTCATTTCCTTTGGGATAGGAGTATTGGCAAATATGATCTGTCTTGCATCATGAACACCATTCGTTTCTTTATTAGACAATGAAGTTTACGAGTTATTCCTAAACCAATAATAACGGACGTTGGTCTCTTTTTTTCTTCTTCTTCTTTCTTTCTTTCTTTCTTGTTCTATGCATCATTTTGTTTCGTAGTGCCTGTTATCAAGTGGATTCTTCTTTTCTCTCTGTCGTCTTCTTCGTTATTTGATTGCTTCTCTCTTTTTCTGCTATTACTAATAGTACTAACAGAGAATAGACACAACTGCAAAAAGAAGAAGAAGAAGAAATAGATAAGAACGACGGCATATTGATGTATGTCTGTATATATGTGTTTTTTAATGCATCCAAGCGCGCTTCTTGCTCTCATTCTCTATCTTTCTATTTAGCGTTCGTTGCTCGTTGTCGAAGCGCCAAATAATCATTATTTCCCGTTCTTTCTTTCTTTTTTTCTCCACACACACACTCTCTCTCTCTCTTTCATTTTCCCCTTTCGTCGTCGAGTTGAGCTCTCGGTGGCACCCGATATAACAGTAGTAGCAGTTACCAATGTTCTTGTTCTTTCTTCCTTTTTTCCTTCCTCTTCTTTTTTTTCAAAAAAAACGACTATAGTTCGCATTACTAGAATTATGATTATAGAAAGGCAAACGGAATAGCAACGACGACGAAGCCAGTCGTCGTCGTCGTCGTCGTCAATCGTATATATATGTTAGGAGAAAAAAAAAGAACGTAAAGAAAATTATCATCAACAATAGAGCTGTTCATCAGCATCGCATCATCACTGCTGACTGACTTGTCCAAACCCGGGCTCGTTCTATGTTCGCATTTTTTCCTTTTTCTTCGCGTCTTTTTTCTTCTTTTTTTCTATTTCTCGTTCGGGAAAGAAGATCTTCCTTTACATACTGCCATCGTTTTTTTTCCCTCTTCGATTTTTTTCCTTCTTCTTCTTCACCCTATTGCTACCACCACATACACGCAGACTTTTTCCCCCTCGGTTACTGCTGCTAGTCGGCCAAGTTTTTCTCTTCGTTGTTGCACCCGTCCCGTCCGCTCGCTCGTTCGCCCGAGTAGCAACAGCAAGCAATAGCGTCGCCGACACATCATAGTTTTTCTTTTTTTTTCTTGCTTCTCGGTTTTTTTTGTTGAAAATCTGAAACAAGCCAGTAATCGTGTATGTCGATGTGTGCTTATTATTCTAACTAGTTCAGCGAATCTGTTTGTATAAAAAAAAAGCTCGATAAAATTTTAGAAATATTCTCAGTTTTTCTATACAATGTACACACATAATAAACGGAAAATAACATATCAGGAACAATACGACAATCATTATTATAATCATCATCATTTAAACTATTATATCAATGATCACGTCTGCAGTTCATTATCATTATTATTATCTTCTTGATGGTCATTCGTTATTTTCCTATTTTCTATCGTACAACACAATAGATCAAGTAAGATAAATATGAACACACAAAAACAAACAATAAACGAAGAAAAGAAAAGAAAAGCTCTTTTTTTCTGGTTTTTCTTTTTTTTTCATGCTTATATATATATATTTGTGTGTGTGTGTGTGTGTTTATGATGTTATTCTTTGTGTAGCAGAGATTGGCAAGTCTTCTTTATTGTGTACGTGCCGTTGTTGTCGTGTAAGAATAACATATTGAGAAAGAAAAGAAATCGCGCGAGTGCGTCACCCGATTCGAACAGAGAAGAACATGCACGTACATCGCCATCAATGATGATGGTGGTGTTGCTGGTAATAGTAGTGGTTCGCATACGTTTATTTAACTGTCATACAGTTAGCACCATGATTTTTTGTTCCACAAGATGAAAAGAACTATCTGTCTATGAGAAAGAACGAACAAGGACTATTGTGACGTACATCAACTGAATATTACAAGTTAGATAACACGATAAATTTCCTGGTTCGATGCATTTTTACCGAGACAAGCATTTGTTTTGATTTTATCATCAACAGAAAAGAAAGCGATTAGGAATATGTTCCTCGGCGTTTTTTTTTGCCGTGAATATTTCTCATGCAAATTAAACACAATTGAAGAAGAAAAATCAAATGATGAGAGACACTAACAATACATAGATGTATTTTTTTAATGTAGAAAAAAAATAAAACAACAAACTTGACTTCATTATTGTGACTTTTTCTTTTCAAGGTTTATTCTTCAATCGCAATTCGCAATTAATTCAATTTTCTTTTCCCGTTATTTTATTCCTTCGATCTACGTTCTCTTTTTCTTCTTCTTCGAAATCAATACTAAATCACAATGAGTGATATTGAAAGCTTACGTCAAGAAGCCGAATCGCTCAAAAATCAAATTCGTGTACGTAGACCAACCGAACAGCCTTTCCATATCGATCTTGTTTTTTCTCTTAAAGGATGCTCGAAAGGCAGCATGTGATGCTACTCTATTGCAAGTAGCACAAAATGTTGATCAGATCGGCCGTATCCAAATGCGCACACGACGAACCCTTCGTGGTCATCTCGCCAAAATCTATGCTATGCATTGGGGATCCGATGCAAGGTAAATTCGATGAATTGAGAACTCGTCGTTTTTCATCAACGATGAAATTTGTTTAGCTCCTCCTCCAGAAATCTCGTATCCGCTTCTCAAGATGGTAAACTTATTGTTTGGGATTCATATACAACCAATAAGGTAGATCGAGAGAGAAAAGTCTCGTCGTTGAAATATTGTTTCGAATTTGTAGGTTCATGCTATTCCTCTCCGTTCGTCGTGGGTAATGACATGTGCTTATGCTCCATCTGGCAATTTCGTCGCATGCGGTGGTCTTGACAATATTTGTTCGATTTATTCGTTGAAAACACGCGAAGGCAATGTACGTGTTAGTCGAGAATTACCCGGTCATACCGGATATTTATCATGCTGTCGTTTTCTTGATGATTCACAAATTGTAACAAGTTCAGGCGATATGACATGGTAAACTACGATTAACCACCGAACTTCAATCAAATCAAATTCGAATTTTTGCTTTATTTTTTCAGTGCTTTGTGGGATATTGAAACTGGACAACAAACAACTAGTTTCCAAGGACATACAGGTGATGTCATGTCGCTCTCATTATCACCTGACATGAAAACATTTGTTTCGGGTGCTTGCGATGCCTCGGCCAAGGTAATCGAGCAAATGAAATAGTCATTTTCGAAAGTGATTTACACTCTCATTTTTTTCTAATTAAATTAGCTTTGGGATATTCGAGAAGGCATGTGTAAACAAACATTTCCCGGCCATGAGTCGGATATCAATGCTGTAGCCGTATGTTGAAAATCAAATTCAAAAAAAAACGACAAAAAGAAAATGATTTTTCTGCTCGTAGTTCTTTCCAAATGGATCAGCATTTGCTACAGGATCGGACGATGCCACATGTCGTCTATTCGATATTCGTGCTGATCAAGAAGTAGGCATGTATTCACATGACAATATCATATGTGGTATAACATCGGTTGCCTTCTCGAAATCGGGTCGTCTTCTATTGGCCGGTTATGATGATTTCAATTGCAATGTTTGGGATACACTTCGTCTTGAACGTGCTGGTAAATCGATTGACTTTGAAAAATAAATTGAAAATCCGTTTTCTTTTCAAAAGGCGTTTTGGCTGGCCACGATAATCGTGTCAGTTGTCTTGGTGTAACCGAAGATGGAATGGCAGTAGCGACTGGCTCATGGGACAGTTTCTTGAGGATCTGGAATTAATTTTTCAATTTCTATAAACTTTAAAAAAAAACGCACACACACAAAAGATCTTCTTCATTACATCGACGACAACA
>ERZ781398.584-NODE-584-length-42000-cov-4.282704_pt1 | contig 42000 bp, 33 predicted proteins | sample MGYA00433077_ERZ781398 | MGnify/ENA primary metagenome ERZ781398 (study PRJEB29847, sample SAMN06458254) | wastewater metagenome | isolation source: Wastewater bioreactor | place: South Africa: Cape Town | study: EMG produced TPA metagenomics assembly of the... | reverse complement strand
AATTCGATTTCTAGATTTTTACCTTGGTATCATTCGACCATCGAATTGATTTCGTCGAAAGTTATCAACATATTGTGGTAGTTGAACATAATTTACAAGCCAATCGACGACATTCTCCGTTGTCCAGTTATAAACTATTTTCGAAAAGAAAAATGACTTTAAGTTCATTTCCTAATCGAAAGTTAAAACAAAACCTGGATTATTTTGCCATTGTGTCCAAAGATCATCGAATGTAATATGCATATTTAAATTTTGAAATTGTTTATGTCGAACTGAATCCGTTTTTGATTCTAATTCTTCTTGAATAAACTAAATATTTCAACCGTATTTTCTTTTTGTTTTTTTTTTGATTAACAATTCATTTACTTCTTGACTTTCTGTTGCTTCAATCATTCCATCTTTATCATCGTCCATTTGTTCATGTATTGCTTTAATAGCCTGACGACCAAGTCGTTCTTTATCAACATCGGTACACAAATTAAACACACCCGTACATTCTAATGAATATAATTTGTTCGAATATTTTTAATATTGTTATTTATTTACCTGGATCAGGAATGTTATATGCAATACTATTAGTCAAATAGCAGAATGAAAATAAATTCAAAAACGAAATAACACAGATCAAAATTCGATACATCAATCTAGAAAATAAAAATCTTCGTACAAATCATATCATAGATATAAAAAAAACAAAATAAAAACGAGACAGACAGACAGAAAGAAAGAAAACACGATGAATATACTGTGTATTGATAATTGCATATTTATGTATTCATTAAAATATCGTTCGAGTACCGTACAGAATCAAATCGACAGGTGCATGTGCGTGCATTTTTTTCTTTTCAAACGAAAAAAAAAGATTCTCAGATTAACGACTAGAGCAAGAGAAAAAAAACAGAAAAAAAATCGAAACAACATGTGTTCCTCAAGATTGTATACGATGAGATATAAACGAAGACATAATAGTAGCAATAATAATAAAGACAGAACAAAAACCTATTCTCTTTTGTTTTTCGTTTGACGAGAAAAGAAAATTCTCGACTTATCATCTGTCAAGCATAGCTGACATATTACAGACAATCATAATAGATTTTCTTATCATTGACAAAAACAATGTAATTATTTGGATTGAGATTTCAATAAGGGAAAAAAACGAAATATTACCTTGACATAAAAAGAGACTGAATCGGCTCTTGAAAAAAATCTTTCTGCGATTAAATTTATGTCGATTGCAATAATAAAATCCGTAGAAATATACGAATTATGATTTAGTTAAATAAATATTTATTAAAGAAGCAAAACCGAAAAGATATCCAGAATGAAACACTTGTCAATGGTAACATGAATGATCGCTTGATTGATTTGAATAATATATATATATATATATTGTCTATGGTTTTCTCTTTTTTTATTCTTCTTCTTCGTATCTTTTATGACTCATCATTCATCTGCAATCACACGTTGTCAGTTGATATTTAACATCCAATAGAAAATTTCTATGAGTTTGATTATTATTGGAGGATGAATGGCATAGATTATTTTGTTGAAAAAAAGAAATACTCGTTACATTTACAAATTTGATTCGATTTTAGGTAATATTATAAAATGAATTGTCAAACATTGATCGAAAAATATGTTAATGATCGCGATGAAAGTGTTATTAATCGATTAGGAGAACGTACGTGCGACAAATTAAAAGCTGAAACGTTTTTTTTTGTGAATTGAAATTTCATTTTAGTTCTTCTTTCGAAGAATTTATCATTCGTAGATTTCGTTATTTCTATTGGGTAGTTCGATTGTATTTTTAACTCAACAAATTAACTTCTCTTGTCTTCAGAGATTATCTTCAAAATATCGAATTATCAAAACGATCATTAGCATTAACATTAATAACTAAAGTTCTTTGTTTATTACCGAATACATATCTAACATCGAATGAAAGTATGAATCTAATAAAACAAAAAGGTGAAATTTTAAAAATCTCAATTCTAGTTCATCATTTATTGATTTTTACGAGTGCAAAAATGAGTGATCACCATGTTCTTACACAGCCAGCTGTTGATTTGTATTCGATTTTAGTAAGAAATGTTCTCTTTTTTTGTCTTCTGTCTACAGATTGCAGTCACTTTTATTTGTCAAGGCCAAGCAAGCTGCGATAACAGATGACGATTGTATTGCAATGATAAAATCGATATTTTCCGATGTTTATGTTCAATCACTTCCTCAATCCAATCGATACAATGTCTTTGTGATTTTACTACATTTTCTTCTCAATCGTCTTGAAAGTATGCCGAAAAACAAAATCAAATGATCAGAAGAAATAATTTGAAATATTTTTGTAGCTGTTCAACAGTTAAAAAGCGATTTTGTTTGCAATTTCATTCAATCAATGGACGGTGAACGAGATCCACGAAATCTGGTTCTATGCTTTCAATGTCTACAATACATGACGAAATATTTAGAAATTGGTAAACAATGCAAAACTATTTGAAAACGAAACTTCTATTTTTATTCTCTTCAAAGAACCGTATAAAGAAGAATTATTCGAAGTTGTTGCTTGTTATTTTCCCATGGAATATAAGCCTGTAATTGATTTGTAAATGTATTCATTGAAAAATTGAATTTTTTCTTTTTTTTTTGTTATTAGAAAATAACGAATAACGAACCTGAAGAAACAGTTACACATGAGCAACTCGTTCTTTCTTTACGTAATATTTTGACATCAACCGGTAAATTTGCACCGTATTGCATACCGATGTTAATCGAAAAACTCGAATCGGACATTCCCAGTGCACGTTTATCAGCAATGGATGTTTTTGTATGTAGAATCAAATACGTTTCGATCTTTCTGATTCATCACTTTAGATTCATTCAATTGATGAATACGATGCTCGAGATATGACTGCATATTTAGTCATTCTATGGAATTTATTAAGTAAACAGGTAGAATGAATATCAACGAAAAAATGAATTATTAATTTTGATAAAAAAAACAAACAAATTGAAGGCTCTATGTGCTGAAAATCAAGAAATGGAAAATATGGCTTTACAATCGATTACTGTTCTCATGAAATTAATCGGTAAATCGATACAGAACGATGAAACAGAAATTTCGACGAAGAAATTCGTTGATCGAGCTATTCGAGGTGATGCAAAATAATTGTTGAAAGAGAAAATCTGGTTTTTCAGACGATTTAAATTTCGTTTTAGAATGTGAAAAATTTCTCAAAGAATTAGATTTAAAACTTGTTTGGCCAGCAACTAAAGTTCTTCAAGCTGTTGCACGAGCAAATCCAACTTGTGCGTCATTAATCTGGTCGACTATTATTCCGTTACTAATCAAGCAATTCGAAAATCTCGAACAAGTACGAATCAAATTTTTCAAATGTCAAATCAAACAACGTATTTGTATTTAGATTAATCATCAAAAAACTATTCTCGATATGATTACTTATTTCCTTCAGCCAACAGGTTTGAAAAATCTTCGTTTTTTGTTTGTTATTATTTCAATTCGAATATATTTGCTTTTCAAGGCATTCGAACGATTGTTAAATTGCCCAACGAAGTCGCCGAACAACTTTGGATACTTGTTGCGACCTATTTCGAAAAGTTTTCTAATCAATGTCTTTCATTAATTGATTATCTTCTACAATTAAATTGCGTACCCGGTCAAGCACTCGAAGATAATCTAACGAAGTATATCTGCCAAGAAAATCGACTCGATAGTGACAAAGTGAAATTATCAAATGTATTGAAAATCTTAGCTTCGTCACCGTTATTCGATCGAATAACAATGAATCTATTAACAAGTCTAGTTAATTCATGGACACATAAATCTCTTCCATCGAATGATGTACTTGAGAACTGTATTGAATTATGTTATAATTCTGAACGATGTCAAGAACGTCTCGAACGATTTTTTTCGCCATCGGGTAGAATTTTTGATTCGTAATTTTACGTAGAACGAATTTTTCTTTCTCGATTATAGAACAATTTATTCCGCTTTTGCCAAATCTTTTCAAATATCTTCCATCATCGTACGTTTTGACAAATTTATTTACGCCGTTATTTGATATCCTAGCGACGAAAATTGAAACTGATCAATCTGCAAAAATTTTCTCGGCTAAATGCGGAACGATAGCTGATGAAAGGTACGTTTTGACAATTGAAAGAATTGTTTTAGTTTTTTTTTCAATTTTATAAATTGTAGTGTTACAACATTTGTTGAACAATTAATCGAACGAATTGATTGGACATTGGAGAAAGTAATTGTTGAATTATCATAGAATTGTAATTTAATCAGAATTGTAGAGAGGAAATTTATTTGTGATTATGTATTTTCTTGGAAATTTAAAACGAAAAGTAAACACAACAAATCAATAGAAAATGATTTGAATCTGTTTTTAATAGTTCTATCAAGATCAATTGGAGAGTCTTTTTAATAAAATTAAAGCAAACTTAGTCGATCAAATCTTTAATTCATCATCAAATGATGTATTCAACTATTTCTATGGAAATTTAGTTAATAAACTTTCATCCAAAAGTAGATTCTTTCAATTTCATTCAACATTATCTATTTTACTATAAATATTCAGATGACATTTTCGATGAAACACAACTATTCCTGAAACAATGTCAAACAACTCCCGATGAAAAACATATTCATCTCTGGACGATTATAATCAAATCTTTGCTTTTATCTCGTCCGCCGATTCTTGAACAATATCTTCCGATTGTAAAGCCAATTCATCGAGAATTTCGTCAATTTCGATTGTTTGATTTTAGTTAATTCAATGGATGAATGAAAAAAATGAATTAACTGATATTGCTTGTCAATCGTTAAAACTTCTAACGCATTTCGATGAACAATCATTATTTTTGTCAGCAAACGCTGATTGTATTGTTCATCCAATGGCTAAACAAATAACATTTATCAATATATTCTCGCAATTAAAACCAGTCTTAGTGTCGAATGGTTTGAGAAAGAAAATTGCCATGTTCGATGTTGTTTTTTTGTTGTTCTGTTGAAGATTTATCAATGAGTCAAATGAGTGTATTCATCGATTTATTAAATAATATTCCGAAATCGATTATTCAAGATGAAATTCTTTCGGTAAGAGAATTTCTTACTAAATAAATCAATTGCATTTTGTTAATTTCAGTTATTACCGATTCTAATTCGTGCATTGATATCAACGAATGAATCGATTTGGCCATCGGCATTAAATTCAATCTATGATCTCATCAAAACCAATCCGAATACAATCGCCGATCATCTCGATACGATACTTCCACGATTGTTAAATCTAGTTGTTTACAAAAACGATATGGTACAACACGAATAATTGATGATTGTATATTTGGATTTTTCTGTTTTTTGTTAAGACAATTCGTATAACAAGTTTGAAATGTTTGAGATATTTAACACAATTACCGATTCATCAAATTCAACCTCATCGTCGACATATCATACATGTTCTTCGAACATGTCTCGACGATCATAAACGACTCGTTCGAAAGGAAGCCGTTGATACGCAAATGTCCTGGTAAATTGAGTTTTCAATTAAAAAAAATTCAGTCAAATAAATATTTATTTTAGGTGCTTGTTAAATGTCTAACTGATCAGTAGTTTCATCCTGTTTTTTTTCTCGCTCTTTTTTTTTGATTCAAAAAATAAAAGTAAAACCGAAAATTTTCGAGTTGAGAATGTTAATCGAATGGATTTTATTGAGAAATATTTACGTTCGAATCCACGGATCTTTGCTATGATGTTGTTTATATATAGGTATGATCTCAACATTCTGATTCAAAACTTTGAGCCTTTATTACTGAGCAAAGATTTTTGTTGGTTTACATTCGAATAAAAGTCAAATTTAATTTCAGATCATGTCTGAAGAAAATCAATGGATTCAAGAATTACGTTCGGCTATCGAACGTGGCTGTGATCTTGGATCGATTCGAAATATTGGACAATGTCGAGCGTTGACAAATGATTTGAGATTACCCGTTTGGAAAGTAAGATCTACGTCGAAAGATTCATTTTGCATTTGTTTTTCTTCACAGATTTGTTTGAATATTCATGAAAATGATCATGAATATGAATATGTCGAAAGCGAATCGTTTGATTTACGTGAACAGAGTATCATACATGACGATGCTACACGTTTAGTCCGTATGTATTCAACAAGATCAATGCATTTGTTAGTTATTCTGTTCATTTAGATCTCTTAGGAATCAGTGATGATGATTCGACATCGAAAATTCATGATATCGAATCTGTGATTACATCCTATTGTAAAAAATAGTAATTTAATCTTTTTTTTGTTCTTCATTCGATAAAACTAACAAAAGAAAACAATTTCTTTACAGTAATGAAACCTATGAAAAAGGCAATGGTTGGATTGAAATCTTGAAACCAATTGCAAGTTTAAATTATCAAGATCGTTGCGAACTCTACACATTATTTGCTAGTATTCGAAATCGTTATATTCCACGGTAGATTTACGATATTGAATACAGAAAATAATAGATCATTTGTTATTTGTATTGAAGTGACTGTGAAGCTGATGGAATGCCGTACCATCTGTTTCGATTGTTATTATTGTATCATGATCCTGAATTGTGTAGTTTTTTTGACACGAGAAAAATAACATCGGATTTATATGCACATATTTGGGTTTGTTGAAAATGAAATTCCTTTTTTTTTGTTGTGACGAAAAAACAAGAATGTCATTCGTAGATTCGAAGTTTATATGCGGGTTCATGTCAATTAGATGTGATTCTACATCTTTGGGATGGATATTTTCAACAAGCCGATCAATTTTTTGCTTTTTTTCTTGCGCTTGTTTTACTTATGTTTGCAAAAGATGAACTATTGACAATGGCAAATAAAGACAAAAGTGAAATTATTGGTACGAAGAAATTCTTATGATTTATAATTGAATTCAGCGTCTATGTTGTTTATTTTCAAATAGAATTTCTTTCAAAAGCACCGGCTAAATTATCATTGGGTGATCTCGAAGATTTCTTTACATTAGCTAATCATTACGCTTCAAATACTCCGCAGTCATTCCGAAAAGTAAACGAAACATTTTGTTTTTTTTTCTCTTCATTTCTTATTTAAATTTTTTTTTTCAAAAAAAAAGGAATTTTATTCTTGTCTATTCAATGAAAGTGATCGTTCATTTTCTGCTAAAGCCTATTCCATTTATCAAGCTTTATGTTTGCCGGTATCTGTACAAGAACTGCTTCAAGCAAATCAATTAGGCGGAGTAAACAAAACTAGTGAAGATTTTATGTTATGAAAATGAATATATTTCGTTTTAGAATGCAGGTGTCAGATATTTTCTTGTTGATTGCCGACCTGCTGAACAGTACAATTCCAAACATTTATATACAGCATTTCATCTTGATGCAAATCTTGTAATTTAAGAATGATTTTAATTGAGGAGAATAATGATTTCGTGTATTTTAGTTACTCGAAGATCCGAAAGAATTTGCTGGAGCAATTGATGCTCTCTTCGCTGCACAACAACACGCTATCGATGCTGGTAAAGGAAATTTTTTTCTTTAAAAATAAACTGAACACATGAATAAATCTAGGCTCGGCTGCTGGTGGTGAACATCTATGTTTTATTGGTTCAGGTGATAACGAAGAAGATAAATATGTTCGAATGGTTGTTGCATATTGTCTTCAACGAAATACAAAATATGTTAGTATTGCATCTGGTGGTTATAAAAGTAGGTCGTCTCACCAATACTCTTGACATTGTTACTTTCAAAATAATGCTCATCCGATCTAGTGCTAGTCGAAGTCATTGAAGATCCATCGATGTTAACTAAAGTTGAACATTCACAACCTAATGCACAAGAATCAACATCAACTCGATCGACTTTAAAACAAAATCTTGCTGACAAATTACCTACTATTAATACTCAAGTAAAAATCACCCTCAAATAAAAACATAAGCTGCTATTCGATTGTTGATATTTTCAGACAGCTTCGTTTATCAATATGATTTCAAGTGTAGTTAAAAGTAAATCGATGGAAATGAAAGGTAAAGTCAAAGATTATATGGCACATACACCGTTCACTGAATCGTCGGCTTCTATTCCAACGTAAATGTTATTTTCCAGAGAAATATTTCATTAGTTGATTTCTGTTTTTCAATAGACATGTTCGTAAAGAAGATAAAATAACGAAACTCTATCGACAAGATCAAACATCGGTGTTTTCATTGAATGAAGATGAAGACGAGAGTAAAAGATTATTGAAAAATAGAATCTATTCGAATATTTTTTTTTCTTAGATGATTCATCAGCAACATCTCAACAGCAAGTTACACTCGGACTTATTGAGATCGAATCGATGTTTACTCAAAATGATATTAAACACAAATACGAATGTGAACATTTCGATGAACAAGACAAAAAACATGCGAGGTAAAATCCAATGATAAATAAATATTTCACTAAAAAATCGTGTTGTTTTAGTCATCTATTAGTTTCACCAACACATCTCTACATCATACGAAAACTACCCGAACATCGAACAATGGGTAATCTTCTTTGTAATCGTCCATTGAATACAATTATAAAAATAACCAGTAAAAAAACCTGTCCAGAAATCATCACATTTCATTATACATCAAAAGACGATACAGACAAAGTTGGAAATACGAAAAAAATCATTCCAAATCAATGTGATAAAGTTTATTTGCCTGAAGCTGGCGATGCAACGAAATATATCAAACTCTTAATTGTCAAATCATTGAATATGTTCGATGATTTCAACGAACCTACATCTACATAATTAAAGTCTCGTTTTCTATCTTCATTTTATCAGTCATGAAAAAACAAACAAACAAACAGTCGACTTGTTTATCTTGCAACTAACATTATATTTGTTTTCTTTTTATTCGTATCAACGATTGTTATAATCTTCTATTTAGTATCCGGGGAGTTTGATATATTTATTTTAATAAAAATCAATTGATTAATTTATCTATGTAAACAATTGAAAGATTCGTAAAAACTGTATTCCATATTTATTTCGTTTTGTTTCTTTGTTAAAGATTCAATTTGTCAATCAAATAGGGATCAGTACACAGAAAAAGAAGATGAAAAAAACAGATAAATAAAATGTATGTATGCGTAATTTATCTAATAGCATTCAAACAAATACAACAACAAGATTTTTTACAAAAGTAAGAGAGAGAGAGAGAAAAGGTAAAATAATGTCAATCACCACAATTATGAGTCTCTCTACAGAAGAAAAGAAAAAAAAACAAACGACGAGATTATTTCTCATTTATTTTCATCCTAAATTTATGTATAAAAAAAACGAGAGAGAGAGAGAGAGAGAATTCAATTCGACACATCATTTGTAACAATTGTTGCACTTGAAACGACTTCCATCCATCTGAAAATAATCGAACAATGTTAAATTTTATATTGCTTTCAAAATCAAATCAACGTACCGATCGAATGCATATTGACTTTCGGCACGAAAAAAATAGACATGATTCTTAAACTGTAATTTAAACACGAAATCTTTATTCACACCATCGCTTTCGATTGGCAATGAACTTCGATAGCCAAGTAAAGGCAATGATGCCAACGGAAAATCATCCTATTTGATACGAGAAAAGAAAAAAATTGCGATCGGTTGGCGACTTCGTCTTACTTGATAAGTTTTATAGAAGAATAAACAAAAATTCGTAAAAACTACCCATAATTTTTGCCAACCATTTGAATTCTTGAATTTGCGTAGAAGATAGCCACTTAGTTGATTTTGCATTGATTGCTGATGATCAAGTATTGATACAGAAAGATTTCTATGCCAACAAACATGCATTGTTGTATTTGCACGATGTTGAATACATGAACGTTCAATAGGACTCGTATGTTCTTCATCAATAGTACCAACAACGGAATAATCAAGATTTTCTGATGATGCTAAAACAAATCATATCAAATGAAAATCATTGTGATTGTCTGGATTTACCATTGGATTTCAATGTTGATGTATACTGATTCTTGTGTTCATCGTTATTAACTTTAATATTTTCGATTGCTGATTTCAAATCAGTTAACCATTTCTTCTTCTCTGCTTCAGAACTATAAAAAGAAATAAAAGTCGAAGTTTATTTTATATGAAATTCGTTTGTACCTTGCAGCAACGAGTAACGAACGCGTGCCTGTATGTATCGTAATTGAATTCGGAATTTTCGTTCGTTCATCACTGTCTTCAACCTAGATATACGTATATGAATAGATTCAACTAGTCTTTTTGACTTATTCAATTGATACAAACATTCATTAATTTTAGTGGAAGTTCGCCATGTAATTTAAATTGAAGAATTGGACTTGAACTTCGAGCACAATAGAGTAAAACATCGGAGAACTAAATCAGTGGAGAACTTTTGTTTTCAAATTTTTGTTTCGAGAGATTTGTTCTTACGAGGAAAAACATTCGCTGTTGATAGCCTTTTCTCGATAGTTTCTGCAAACAACCTTCACGTAAAAATTTCTAAAGAAAAAACAAACAATTCAAATTTTATCAATCGATTATATTTATTTACTCGATCATGTTGAATGGAGAGATTATCAACACCGATTAAATCACGTTGAAGTTCGATTAATTTCTGTCGATTTTGCTAGAATAAATTAAAGGAATTTGCTTTTCAACTATTCATCGAATGGATTTGTTAAACATACAAATAATGTCAAAGATTCGTTGAATAATTCTATATGATCTCGAATTTTCATATAAATTCCATAACAATCTTGATAGTCGAATTCATTATTATTTTGTTTGTAATAAATAAGTAATTCTAAATTTAAAAGACAAGTCGAAATAAAAATATGGTAAATCTATTTTGTGTTTGATTTACTTTCAAGTAAAACTGAATAATGTAACAGTCTTTGCAAAGGTTTGAAAAGAAAGGAAATAAATGAGAGATAACAAAATTTCTGTGATTCGAATTCTTTGTAAACATAATCAAATCGACGATTACGTTTGAGAATATATTCAAGATCAGTTAATAAATGATCATAATTTTCAATATAATTTTCATATTTCTAAAAATAAACGATAATAATAATAATCGATCGAAGTATTTCGTCGATTTTCTCTTACGGGTAAAATTTCAATTAAATTGACAATCAAATCACCAATATGCTGAGGAGATTTGTCTCCAGTTAGACATTCATTACCTGGAATCGATCGTGTTTCCCTTTGAAAACGAAAAGATTGATTGATTGCTTTTTTTTTCTGATCGGATTTTGACAATCTTACCAAATCGATATACGTTGTTCGAGTTGTCGAAGAAATTGTGAATGAAAATTATAAATGGGCACGAGATTTGTAAATAATAACTCATTGAAATTAAATAATAGATCCTGTTCAGATGATTCTTCATCATGTTCAATATGGATTTCATTTTGTTGATTGAGAATCGATAAGAAATCATGACGAAAATTTTCAGCTAGAACTTCAATGTCTTTTTTATAGGTTCGTTCAGTCATCAGTAGTTCTTTGCAGACGAAAAACGCTCGATCATGAATCGACGAAATGATCATTGTTGATGAGACTGACGTTGGGAATATGATAGGAGCTGATGGCGGAACCGTACCAATTAAACGCTAGATTTTGATAATAAGAGTAGATAAACCAAGAAAAAGGACAAAATGAAAGCTTACAGGAGTACCAGGAATTGGTTGAGTCATTTCAAGAGATGCTGATGGTTCGACATTGGGTACTAAGAAGTAATCAGTCGTTATTCGAATAAATTTGATAAAAAAAAATGATCACATACGTGATTCTTGTTGAACATCTCTTGTTTTTGATTCGATTTTCTTTAGGGTTGCTTTCGGTGAACGATATTCGTAGATAATTGGTGGTGTTGGCAACTAAAATAAATAGCAGTTTTGCTTGTTTTCAAACAACCCTCATCATCATCAATTCTTCCTACTTTATCATCATCGATATTCATTTCTTCTATCTTACAAATTGGACTAGGAGGTAGTATAGCACTTGATAGAATTGCTTGTTCATTACTCAAAGACCTTTTTTTTTGTTAAAAAAACATACGAACAACAGTAATTTTTTTTTCATAAATTCTATGTATCAATATTTACTGTTTTCTTGAATTATTTGCTTCTGGAATATCATGGTTAATGATCGGGTTTTGTTTACTCAAACTTAATCGTTGTGCAACAGATATTAATTGTTGTTCGGTTGCCGATGTTTTTCTTGGTGGTGTGTGACTAGTTAAAGGCGGGATCGGTCGATGATTATTAACATATCCGATAATTTCTCGTCGATAATCCGATTGACCTGTAACGCCTGGAAATAATAACAACAACAAAAATAATAATAATATTTATTTTTTTTAAGTCTTTCTTTTTCTCGGTAGGAAAGATAATTTTATGATTTTGTTTCCTAATCGCATTTATTCTTTCGCGTCAATTTAACGGGTTTTTTTTAGTACGATACAAAATTTCACACATACGCTGACAAACTGTTAGTTAAAGCGGAACAACAAATAGAAAAAAATCAGAAAAAAAAATATTAATATTATTATTCGTTTTTTTTTTGTTGCAGACAAATACAATTTAGGGAGATGGTTTACACATAGGGATATATATATATATATATATATATATAAATCAAGACAAGCAAACAGAAAGCGCGTTCTTCTTATAGAGATAATGGCAAGTCGCCGGGTTGATTTTATGTGTTCGTATATTTTGTTTTAGAAAGAAAAAGAAAAAAGACTGTGAACCGAATCATAATATAAGGAAATCTATTTTAACTATCTAAACTTTTCATTTCCATTATTATTTCTTGACTAAATAAATGAAAATTATATATATATATATATCCCTGATCGTGTAAACAAAATAATAGGATTCCATGAGCGTAACATACAGAAAACAAAAATATATACTACTCAATCTCAGTTAATCAAAATAAAGAAGAAGAAGAAGAAGAAGAAAAATAATAATCTAAATCATATTTTCATCAATCATTAGGATAGAAGCTAGAGCGAAGATCTGCATAAATTTAATTAAATAGATATACAAGTCAAAATAACAGGATAATGACTAGAGTTAGAATATAGAGAAACAAAAGAGAATGAATGAATGATCGATCGAATGAAAGAAAGAAATAAACAATAGAAAGAACGATTCACTTGTACGGGTGATTACGTTGAGGAAAAACGGAACGAAAACCGGCTGCTTTATTTAAATGATACGACAGTGAATCATCACTGGATGAACCAAGATCTTCACTTGAACGTCGTTTTTGTTGTTGATGTAGACGACGTTGAGTACGCAATGGTGGCGGAGGAAGAGGACTATTAGCTGTATGGTGTTGAGGAGGAGGTGATGGTGGTACTGTTGTCATAGTATTTGTAGTTGTAGTTGTTGGTAGAATACAAGTTTTTAAACTTGTACTTATTGATGTTATCGGATTGGAATCAGAATCATCGCTGAAATCGAGTAAACGCGCTGATAATGGACGTTGATGACGTTTTAACTGATTATCTACGACAGGTAGACATGGTACATGCATAGACGATGCATAAGAAGAAACAGATGATGCACGAGAAGAATGTGTTGATGATGAAGATGAGAGAGCATTAGGAGCAGATGTCGAAAGAGAAAGATGAGCAGGAAGCGAGAGAGAAGATCGAGAAGGTAAGACATCAGTTGGAACGATATTAAAAAATTTTAATTTCGCTTCGGAAAATGTCGAAAAATCTGATCGATTTAATTCATGTAGATTACTTCCACTTGGATATGCAGCAAAACATGTTTGAGCAGCCAGTTTACGGCTTACATCAGTCCAATCGGTCGTTGTTGTTGTTGTCATCGATGATCCTATTACAGGACTTGATTTCGTACGTAAACGCGACGCTAAATTATTCACATCCTGATTATGATTATGAATATTATTATCTGAATCTTTATCAATATCTTTGGACCTTAAAATACACGATTTATGATGAGGTAAATGAGGAGAACCAGAAAAAAGTTGTGCACGACGTTCCATTAAATATAGATTCAATGCTCGTGAACATGCCTGTTCAACGAGACGATCGACAATCTTATCGATTTGTCTTTCTTCTTCAACAATTTTTGTAACAAGTAATTCAATTTGTTGTCGAACTAATTCCATTATATCTTCGGGAGATTCAATCTCATTCACTGGCATATTTTGATCATTTTCGATTGTATCATCTTGCCATGATAGACTGTTGACAGATGGTAATGTTCGTCTATCAATATATTCAATATAGTCGGTCATACGAGGTAATGAATGTGGTTTAGCTCGAATTTCGATAACAACCGATGGCGCACGATCATCATTCGGATAGTTCTCCATCGGTTGATTCGAGCCGATCAAACGTTCAACAGGTGGAATTTCTAATGGCGATGATGGTGTCGAAGAATTCGACGGCGAATGAGTTATATCTTCGGATAATGTTCGTTGAAGTTCTAATGAATGTGAACGTCGTATGATGGTTTTTTCTTGTTGTTGTTGATCATCTTCATCGTTTTCATCGTAGTTTTCTTTTTGTTGGTTTTTATTTGTTGATTGAAAAAAATTCGATGTTATACATATCGAATGTGAACCACCTGATGAATGTCGCGCATTTAAATACATTTTCAACGATGTCGAATAACGTTTCGCTGAATCGTTCTCATTTCTTTGTTGATTACTCGTCTCATTCGGATCATTATGATAGATTTCTAGACTAACTCGATTTTCTTTTTTATGATTCGATTCACTATAATCTTCTTCTTCTTCTTCCTCTCCATCATCAGATTTGATTCTACTGATATTTTGTTCATCATCACCCGGCGACTTACCTTTATCAAATTCAGTCGAATCAATAGCATCTTTGCTAACAATAGGCGTTTCAGTTTCATTTTCAGTCACAAGTTTAACATCATTATCAGGATTTGTTATATTTGTCAATGGTTGATCAGTTACTAATGAACCATTTACAGGTTTGTCGATTTCTTTATCTCGATCATCATCATCATCGTCCTCGTCCGATAGATCGTATTTATCACGACTAAATCTTGAATCTAATGTTCGACTGCCATGTGTCGATGAATCATCATGATAAACTTGATGATAAGCATCGTTTGATTGAACATCGGTGGTTGCAATTGTTGTTGGATTAGGATTTGAACGAGTCGTATGACGAGCTGATTCGTTCGATGAAATATTCGTATCTCGACTACGCATTGTATCGGATGTTTTCAAGCCACCGCCAGGTGAACGATGTGATCGACCGGTTGTAGGAGCAACTGTTCGGGTATTTGAATAAGATCTTCAAAAAGAAAAAAAAACAAACAATTTAATTCTTTCAACGAAAATTTTGCAATTTTTTCATATTTTACCGAGTAAAAGATCGATTTTTCGAGTAATTCTCTCGTGCATATTCGAGAATTTCCTTTTGTGTTCGACCTTGATATCGAAATGATGAGCCACGTGTTAATATTCGACTTCGTGATCTTGCCGGTCGTTTAATTGATACACAACGGAAAAATGCATGATATTCAATACATTTTTTCCAGAAATTTTTACAATCATCACGTGTATCAAAATAGAATTCGACAGTATCTTTGTAATAACCCTAGTTAAAACAAAAAAACATATGAAATGAAACTGAATTATTCTTTTTGTTGAACTTACATAGCCTTCGGGTTGTAATTTAATTAAGAATTTTTTACGTTTAAAACTCAATTTACGAATTTTTGCCCAAGAAAAAGTGTTAATCTTAGTGATATTTTGAAAGACAAGTATTCCCATATGTGCAACAGCTAGATTAAGATTGACTTGTTCATGATCTTTGGCCGGATGCATTTTGATTCCAAATAATTCAACTTTTCGAGCTATATCAAGTAGATTAAGATCAGCATCGGCCGGAAGTTGACCACTTTACAATAAATAAATAATCATCATCGTTTTTCTTTTTGCACTAGTCGATACTTACAGGTGATTTTTATGAAAATTCATAATACGAATTTCATGTTCATTTGTTTGATGAGGAAAAAATTTTCGTCCAGCTAAATAACTTGGATTGTTATTATAGGATTCCAAATAATCACCAATTTCCGCTAGAATAAAATCGAACAAAAGTAAACTTCTATGTTGTTGTTGTTGTTGTTGTTCTCAATTTACCTTGAGCAACATAAGATGCAAGTAGAGCAGCTGTATTATCACTGCATAGTAATGTGCCTTGGCTAAGATCACGTTTAATTTGTAATGCAAAAAGATACCTGAACAAGAAGAAGAAGAAGAAGATTTTCGGTAATCAAAAGAAAAAAAAAACTTAAGTGTCGATTTGCCTTGAGGGCAAACAAATGAAGATTGAATATTTACCTCGTAAATTCTTCTTCCAATTGTCCGGGATCGGGAGTATAGAATTTAATACAGAATGAAAATTTTGTTTCAGCAACTTGTTTAAGAACGGGTTTATCCATTTCAAGCCAACACTAAACAACACAAAAATGATTTCTTCTTCTTCTTCTTCGTTCGTTCGAAGGTAACATACAACATTTCGATGACTATCAACATATTCCAATCCGAAATAGTCACTTTCAAGTAAATCAATGGAATTACAAACAATAGTAAATAAATCTTGTCCAGTGGCTTTTGGCTAGAAGAAAAAAGAACGAACAATGTTTATAATGAAGCTCTTGAATCACTCAAGCGATTGTATGTGTAGAGTAAATACAGATGAGAATTATTTCCCATAATAATAACCTCGAATGTCATCATCCAAATAATGATGATGTTGATGATAGACGTATGCATATGTGTATGTGTATATGTATACGTATGTACTAGTATGCAATAAGCAATTAACCTCTACAAACTTATGGAAAGGCCATTGCCAAATATGAATGAAAGATTATTTTCCAGTGTCTTTGTTTTGACAAATACACTATACACTTTTCGACTATGATTGATGATGCTTGACGTTAGGTTAAATATTCAATGAGAATAAAGAGAGGGGAAGAAAACACACGAACTATCTTGATGACATTGATCTGGTACTTACATCGATATAAAATGATCGTTCTTGATCATCAAGCATACGGACTTTGCATGCGATTTGTTTGCTTGATTTCGATTTTGTCATTGTTGAACTCATGGATTGACTTATTTGTTCGCGATATAGTTAGTCGAGATAATAATGTTCTTTCTTTGTTATATTATTATTGTGTTAATAAAGGTTTCAGTGGCTTTTTCGTTTGTTTATATGCAGCTGTTTCTAATGTTAAAATCCGTATTTTATCGTGGACGGATAACATATGGACATAAAGAAAGACAACAGCTGAATTCAATCGTTGCCATCGTTCAAACTAAAATCTCGTTAATTCTAGTTGCGTGATAGTAGTCGTTGTTGATTCATCATCATCGTCATCTTCATCATCTTATCTAAAAGAAACATACCACACATAAATATATATATATATATATTTGTATTTATATCGCGATATATAAACGAAGAATGCGTATCTGCCTGTTGCCGACGTTCATACTTGGTATGAGAAGTCACGGTCGGCATACATGCATGATGCATGCATGCATGTGCTCTCATATCGTTTGTTTTAATAACGAGCAACATCTATCTTTCTGCGTTGCTTTCTCTCTCTCTTTTTTTGTCTGCTTAGTCTCTAGTCCTAATAGCATCACTATCTCCCAAGATTCCCTGCCGAAACTTGATTACTAATCGTAGTAGTAGTAGTGATGATAATGATGAAAATAAAAAAAACGATGCATCTATGTCTATAAATATAAGCCGTATAAATATCGAAGAAAAAAAATTTTCATATTTCTCAAGAAAAAAAAACTATTACCGACAGAAAATGAAGATGTAGACAAGTTGGTTAAATAAAAAAAGAATAAAAACAGATAAAACACAAGACAATTGATCGATTAAATAAATGATTAATGCTGTAATGGTAACAACGAAACAGAGATTTTTTTCTTTCACATAAAACAGCCATATTCATACTTACCACATCGATTCTTTCGGTGTCTCTCTTATTTTTTTCTTCTTCTTATTCTTCTTCTCCTCATTCTCCTTTCTCTTTTGATACTGACCGATTTTTTTTGTCACTCACTATCGTTTCTGCCATTTTCTATTAAATTGTCTATGTCTTTTTTTTGCTTCACGACAATGATGACGACTGACAATCCATCATCTTCTTTCTGGCGGCGATGCCGCTCGGCTATTGCTTCTTTCTTTCTCGTTTGTTTCTTGTCGTTCTTCTACTACTCTCTTTCTTCTCTGGCCTCTATTACTCAAGTATGAGACTAGTAACAGCAAAGTCAGTCGTCGTAATGCATCCTATAGAAAGACAATTGCTCAACATACCAGTTCTTCTTCTGCTTATTCTTTTCCTTATGTGTCTTTCTTAATTCCCTGTTTCTCTCTTTTTTTTTCTTTTTCCTCTTATTTCTTTTTCTTTTTTCAGCTTCGCTATTCATGATGATGATGATGATGATGATCTCTTCTCTTCTATGTCCGTTTTCTCCTCTGTATCGCGCTCTCTCTCACACACAGAAATGTGTTCGACGCCTAAGCGCATTCTCATTATTAACTAGCTTTGCTTTCTTGCACATACTTGCCGTGGGTAGTGATAGCAAGTAACAACAAGCACATCGATGACGATGATATACGCATGTCCCTCTAATCGGTTTCTTTTCCATTTGTTCGCTGCCATATTTTTGTCGGACAGCTATAATACTGCATAACATTTGGAAAAGCGCAGGATGTTGACGATGCTGTTTAAAGCACATCTCATCTAATTCTCATATATAGAAAAAGACACGCGTACATACATAGTATAGCATAACATAGCAAGAAAATATGTTCCGCTTCGTTCTTTGTCTGCTTCATCAAACGATGATAGTAGATCGAGTGAGTGAATGAATAGAAAGAACTTACATATACGTTTGCTCATTTTTCTATCTATCTATATATAAATAAACATATATATATATATGTTTGGCATTTCATTGGAAATAAATGAAGAAGTCGTTTGGCTTTGTAGATAGACGATAGAGACAGGAAACAAGGCACATTAATGAAGCGGATGTCTACTTGGGATCGTTCATATATCGATCTATCCACACCTCTCCTCTAGTTTTTAGTTAACTCATCTTGTTGTATTCTGACCCAAGAATGAATAATGATCTATCTATGTATATACAAATACAGCGTGAGCAATGATAATTGAAAAAAAAACGACGAAGCAAATGAATGGAAGCTCTAATGTTTGGTGTTGAATGATCCAACATTTCAATAGAAAAATACATAGAACATCGTGCTATCTTCATTTTCCCCTGTTCTATTCCCTAGATAGACGCAACTCTTTTCATTTCTATCATGATTCAATGAAGAAAATCATGCACAAATATTGAAATACTTTCATATAATCTATACTGCTGATTTATTCTTTTCATTCTTCTTTTCCTTCTTTTACTATGATATAACCAATAAGCAAAACTCATCGATAATTAACATAGTTTTCCTAAATCCGATTTTACTTGATGTTCAGACAATAAGTTCTGTCTTTTTTTCCTTTCTTTTTTTCTTTTTCTTCTAATCTTTTATTCACTTATAATCATGTTCTATTCGATTCTCTTGATTGATGTTCAAGCTCCTGCTAGTCTCGATGCTCGAAGTATGAGCATACTATAACTAAATCGAATATTTCGTCCTTATCGAACCGATAGGCACAGAAACGACACAACAACATATTCACTCAGCATGCTATATATGTTGTTCTAATTTAATTAATTATTCATTCCAAATACATTTTCACTCGTCTAACTATCTTTCTATGTTTCTAGTCGACATATTCATTGCTTCATTGCGTGTCTTTTTTTCTCATTTTTCTCTTTCTTCTTTATTCTTTAAAGTAAATGAGATATTAAATCGCTACAAATTTCTTTTATATATGTATGCTACTTTCAAGGAGAAAAAAAATAAAAGCATTTGATCGCTTACCAATTGAATAAGTTAAAAAAAAAAGAAGAAAAACCGATCTTTATTAAAAATAAAATAAAATAAAAGAATAGAAGTTGTCAACGAGGTGTATTTGCGTAAAAAATGTGATTTTATTATTATTATTATTATTATTATTATCACTGTTGGTGGTTTGCGTTTCTGTGATTGAAAGGAAAAGATTATATGAAATAATCGAAAAATAAATAACAGAACAACTCTATAGAATAATAATAAATAGTTGAGTAGTAGTAGCACAATGTTATATGAATGAGACAAAAGTAGAAAAAACTTTTTAATGGTTCGATGTTTAACCAATGATTAATCTTATGACATAACTAACGACGATTGGTGGCAGAAAAACTAAGAAGTAGCATAAATCGGCTTTAAAGATCGACGAAAGATTTTCAAAACATATACATATTATTCACAAACTCAATGGAATTTATTATGTAAAGAAAAAACTTTTTTTTTCTTCTATTTCTATGCTCGCAGGAAATCTCTGTCTTTGTCTAATCAGAAACAGAAAAAATCTCCTAATTTGACTTGACACTTATTTCGATATTCTCATAGCTATCGGGCAAATATTCGATGACGTCATATAAATCATAGTAATAATAATAAAATACCAACTCGAGAATATGTTGATGTTTTTGTTTTCGAGAACAAATCTTAATCAGAGGAGAAAAAAAGCGAACATTAATAAATTGATCGTGAAAAATAACAATAGAAGGAAAATATTCTTGCGTGGTAATTTCAAAGAAGAAAAAGAGAAAGAGAAAAAAAGGCCTTGAACAACAATAACAATATATTGAACGAAAATTTATAATAATCATTACAATTTGAAGATGTTCTGTTTGAGTGTAATGACTAGATATGTTTAAGAAGAAACGAATGGAAGATTAGTTGGTTTCGAGTATAATTATAGTCTTCAGTTCCACTCAAGCAAAGAGATGATCGTTTTGAAGTTAGAGAGAGAGAGAGAGAAAAATATATAGAAAAGAAAATTTTTTGTTGCTTCATAATGAATGATCTCGCTAGATTGTAAAGAAGTAATTTCGATGGAGATTTTCTTCTTAAGTTTTAATTAAAATCAAAAAAGAAAATATAAATATAAACTAATTTCTGATTTTTGGATGACAGCGCCCTCTGATGGACGCTATTCGGGCTGCATACATGTTTTCTTTTCGTAAAAGATCGGGGATTGGTGACTTAGTTTTACAATCATGGACATGGTCAAAGTTCCTTTCGATTACACTCATCAGATGATCGACGACGATATTTGACTTGTTTTGTTTTGTTTTGTAGATATTCACATGGCATGGATGAATTCGATCGATTAAATGCAATACCTATACTCTCAAGTCAATCATCATTAAATATTCAATCGAATGGTTTATTTCAAGATTTTGCCAAATGTTTTTCAATCGGTAATGCTAATGCTAATGACGATGATGATGATATTATTTTTTTGGATGAAAATGATCTAATTAATGATGATGTGAAGATTGTATTGGATTCTGTTTTACAGAAAATAACCGATGAAATACTTATTCATCAAAGTCAGATCGAAAATCTCTCAAATAATCGAAAACGTTCATATCATACAAGTCATTCGGATGAATATTTCGTAGATTCCAAAAAAGTCAGATTTACAATCACACCCAATGAACATTCATTGACGAATATTTTCGTATCAGAACAATTTCAATCGTCATCCTCAACAACAAATCAAATTCAATTTCTATCCAATCTTGGTTTTGATCTTTGTCTAGAGCAAAATCTCGATATGTATTCAAATCTGCCAACAGAATTAAAACAAAATCTAACAAATTTCAATCAAATCTTTCATCAACATCAAATCTATTCGTGTAAATATTGTTCATTTCAAACAAATACAATTCATGTTATGGATAATCATTATCAAACATTACACATGGATGAAAGAGGAAAATATTTTTGTACGAAATGTTCATTTCGAACGTATTGTTTGCCGGTTTTACGCCGACATTTTCAACGAAAACATCAATTAAATTTATTAACGAATGAATTGATGAATCGACGATATCAATGTTGTTTTTGTTCATTTGAAACAAATCATAAAACGAATCTTCTCAAACATAATCAACATTGTCAAATTGAACAACGACGAACAATGAATGCAAATAATCTACTCGAATTCCATAGTGAAGAACAAATTCAAATGAATAAAGAAACTAATAATCAATCAATTGAAACATTAATTATCGAATCTGATCATGATGTATCATCAGACGAAGCATTTCTTGTTTCATCCGATGATGATGATGATATGTCGAATAGTATCGAACATGAAACTACTTCTCATCCAACAATTCCAATTGTTAAACAAGCTGCATCATTTTCATCGCTATCGAAATTATTATTTTTAAATAATACATCGATAAATTCAACTAAATCAACATTAGTACCGATTCAACCTCGATCGATCAATGGAAACGAGATTTATCAAGTACAGAAGAACAAGAATGTTGTTTTGTTTTGTCAAAATTTTCTTTACGTTGAATTTAGATTTGTCATATTTGTCAATTATATATTTCGAAAAGTGATTTTGCTAAACATATGGCTGATAAACATAAAAAGCCGACTATATCAACGCCAATAGTGATTGTAAATAATCCCATAACTTATATTCAGCCAACATTAATCATATCTCCGCCAGTACAAAATCCAACACCAATCTATCTTCTTTCAACATCAACTATGAACGAACAATTGATAACATTGAATATGATTAAATGTCCATGGTGTGATACCAATTTCGAACATATCGATATTGTAACTGGACATTTAATGAAGTTGTTTGACTAGAAAATGTTGCGATTTTTAGTTTTAATTGATTTATTTTTACGTAGATATCATCGAATGACTCTTGCTGCAGCTAAAGTTGTTGTTGCTGAACAAATGAAAATTCAAGGTTCATCATCGAATCAATTATCTGTTCAATTTCAACAAGAGATCGAACTCATAGAAAAAGAATTCTCCGAGAAATCCTATTGGCACCTGTCGCAACCAAAAGTTTATCTTCATCAAATCGAAAGTCGTACGTTATTTTTTCACAACAAAAACATCTTTCTTTTTAATCGACTCCTATTGAATTTTAGTTTCATGTTTCGTTTGTCGATCGAATGTTGACAATCTTGAAAATCATTTTCTTTCATCGCATCAAGTTGATTTATTAACATTAAATCAAATTAAGCAATGTTGCCTCTGTGGTCAAACAAATCATTCTAGTCTATTCGAACATCAATTACGTCCGCATCAGGTGGTTTGCTATTCGCCTGTGTTAAAACAATTTATACGTTTTCAACCACCACCACCACCTCCAACATTGCTCGCATCTTAAATTCCGAAAAAACCTCTTCCTAAATCCTTAAATTTACCGACGGATTTTCGACGATTAACAACATCAACTAATAAAGTACAATAATTTGATTTTCATTGAAATCATTACTTTTCTTGTTCTTTTCATAGAAATTTGCTTGTCGAAAATGTTCGTCAACTGATGATTTACTTACATTCGACGATTTAGTTGAACATCTCCGTTCGTTTCATAGGATTCATGTTAAACTTCATCGTCGTTGTGTTTTCTGTCAACAAACATTCGTCAAAGGTAAAGAATACAATCAACATTGTTTAGAACATGTCAACGGCGAATATCCTTCGATAAAACTTCGACGACAACGCGTCAAATCCCAAAAATGATGTTTGTTTCTTTTTTTGTTTTTACTTTATGAAAAAGAAACAACATATTCATGTGATTTATTTGTTGAACATATGTGAAAAGATTTTTTGTTTTTTCATTAATTAGTAAATTCATTGTTTTTAATTGTTGAATAAAAACGAACTACAAAACACGCACGTATACTTGTTTTTCTTTTGCTTCGATCTATTTTAGATAAATAAAAAAAAGATCAGAAACGAGAACGAATTCAAATTGACTTCAATGTAAGTTTGTTTCTTTTAAATATATATTCAAAAAACAACTAAAAGCATTGAGATAATCGGAACAGAAAAACAAACGAAACTTTGGCTTGTAGCCGAAACAAGAAACAGAGCGAATGATTACAGAACGAGCATAGATTTTGTTTTTTGAAAATCACCGGATAAGTCTATCGAACTACTTTGTTTTGTTCTAGATTTTTTTTTATTTGTCTGTGTGTGTTTTTTTTTAAATTTTAAAAGTTGAATCGTCTCGATATTTCTCTGTAACTCGATCAGCCATCGTTTTCAAACTATCGAGCGAGCCAAGTAGTCCAAAAAAGTGATATTGTAGTTCGTCTTTAATTGTACCAAATGATGCAAGATTCGTCGATGTTAGACTTTGTTCGAATTCATCGGATGAAACAGTTGATGATGCCGATGAATGGTCATGATTTGATATTGAGAGATTCTCGTCACTTGAATTTCGAGGTTGAAATTCATGAATTTGTTCAATAGCATGATCATCGTTTATGAACGGTCGTGATCGTGTTAGTTGATTTCGAACATCACGAACAAATGTGTATAATTCATGCCAATTGTTCGGTTGAATTGAACTGTCGAAAACAGATTCTAGAAAACAAAGACGAAATCGTGTTGAGAAAAAAAAACGAAAATTCAATGTGTGTTTTACCTTCGACGGGCATATCTTTGAGTCGAGATGGAAGCATAATTTCGTCTTCCATGATTTTTGTTGCGTGAAAAAATTCATTCATCGTACTCGAAAGTAGAGGAACGGAGATTTTCGATGGACTATGTTGATTGAGAAAATCATTGCTTGTTGCAGCAGCATTATGTCGACGTTGATATGTCATATATCGATTTCGTCGTTGTGATGAACTGGCCGATGATGATTGTCGGCTAAGTTTGTTGTTTAAGAATGTTTTCGATGAGAAATTCGGCGAACTAGTCGCTGTCGGCATTGCCGACGACGAAGACGAATCATCAAGTTTCATGATTGTTCAAATTGTGTTCGACTAAAAACGACAAATCTGTTTCTAAAAGAGACCAAGATGAAGAAATATATATATATATATATATATATTATGAGGAGAAAAAAAAGCGGAGAAAGAAGAAAAAAAGCTGAAGGTTTCTCCCTCTTTTTTTTTCTTCCGTTCTCTCGAAGTCGTTAACGATTAACAACACCCTCACTGCAACCACCTCACGACTAACACGCAGTTAGAAAAGGAACGAATGAAAAAAATATAATATAAGCGCACTGAAACCGAGCGAGAGAAAGGGATGGCGAGAGAGAGAAAAAAAAGAAAGAATACATTATTCTAGTGTATTCAGATATATGTTATAATGTTGGTCATGCATTGACCGAATGTCAACTGAGTGATGAAGATTCTCAGGCATGTTTACATCAGATTACGAAAACGCAGCTTTAAGCTACCTCGATATGTTGATAGCGAGACAAATTATCGACCAGAAAAAAAAGTGGAAATTCGAAAATGACTCGGAGGAATATTTAACATACTTTTCTGTCCTTCAGCACGAAAAAAAACAGAATTCAGTGACGTTTTCATTTGTAACTATTGACAGCGAGACAACACAATCAAATATGAGTAATCTAAAAACCCACGTTCGCCTTGTTTTTATTAAAATCATAAAATAAAGAGACGACGTCATTATGCTTTATGTTTTTAATTTGACACACTTTCCAGATCTGTAACCGAAAAAACTCATATCAACAGCTGTGTAAGATAGCTTCATAACGAAAGATAACTAATCAGAATATAACGCCACTCTACTTGTTCTATCCTTCACGCGCACAACGTGGTTCTAGGTTGTGATTGATGCGTGAATGCATTGCTGTCGGTGGTGATGATGATAACAATAATAAAAATCGTCATCAACCTTTCGATTTTTGTTTACTTGCAATATTTACAGTAACTATCAAAATATCATCTTATTTCACACCCAAACAGACAAGATTTTGTCAAAAACGCGAGTGCACATTAAGAATATGCTGTTTTTGAGCGTTTAGATGGCGTGATCGGAAGAGTGAACTTTTTCGCACTTGCTTTTTCCGACTGTTTCTCGCGTGTCATCAGGAATCGCAAGTAGCATCCAAAACCGGCTAAAACTTTTCTAGCGTTTACACGGATTTTTGACAGTTTTTGTCTGCCCGGGTAGTTACGCATGATGTCATTTAAATAAAAGAGAAAAACTTTCGTTTTCTACTCTATCAATCGATGATTTTCATACGTCGTATGGCGGCGCAGCCACACCCCCATTCTCTCTACTCCTACCCGGCATGTATGTTTTAAAGTAAAGAAGAGAAATGAATTGCGTCTATATCGATTCTATATTTTCAAATATAGACAAACAAAGAAATGCCCTTAACTGAATAAAATCGAAAAAAAAAAAGAATAAAAAGTATTACTACTACTGCTGCTCGAATCACACTATTTATCTGACGCAGAATGATGAAAAAAAACTGCGTCATGATGTTGTCAAAGAAAGTACGAATCTTTCTAACTCAAATTTAACGAACAGAAAAGTACGTTAAAAACGATCGTACGAAACCCACCAATGATGAATCATCGAAATATTGTTGTTGTTGTTTTCTGTCTGATTTTGTGATTGTAAAGTTAATTTTAGATTTAATTTCTGAAAATTCTCGATGGTTTCATCAATGAATCGAGATGATATCGAAAGTTTAGCAACAGATTTCTATAGTCTTTTGGAATCATTTAAACATGCACCGTTTTATCACATACTTTTCGAAGTGTTTCTTGTTTTGGCTGTTATTTTACTCGTTTTTTTTCGTAAACCTCGTCCAATAGAGAAAAAATTAACTGAAAGAGAAAAACAAGAATTAATTGACGAATGGCAACCTGAACCACTCGTACCGCCCGTTGATCCTGAACATCCAGCATTAAACGTTCGTATATTAGACGGTATCATCGGTAAAACAGTTGAAATTGATGGACGGAAGAGTCTCAATTTTGCCACATTTAATTTTCTCAATTTCGTTGGCAATCAACGTATTGCTGACAAGGCAATACAAGCTGTCCAAAAATATGGTGTCGGCTCTTGTGGTCCTCGCGGGTAAATTGCTCCCAATTGAATGACGCTAGGAAGTGAATCATAGCAATTGTTTATTCTATTTTTAGTTTCTACGGAACTATTGATATCCATCTCGAACTCGAAGAACGTTTAGCTAAATTTTTCAGTTGTGAGGAAGGTATTATTTATTCATATGGATTTTCCACAATTGCAAGTATTATTCCAGGTAGAGAAAAGAAGAGTTGTTTTGTTTTTTAATTAGAAAATGTAAAACATTTCGCTTTTCTTTATTAGCATATTCAAAACGTAATGACATTCTATTTGTGGATGAAGGTGTTCATTATGCTATTCAGAAAGGTGTTCTTGCGTCACGTAGTCACGTTAAATGGTTTCGACATAATGATATCGAAGATCTCGAACGTTTACTAGCCGAACAAGATGTTCTCGATAAGAAAATTCCGAAAAAAGCTCGTGCTATTCGACGTTTTCTAAGCATCGAAGGTTTATATCTCAATCACGGTGATATTTGTCCACTACCACGTATGGTTGAATTGAAATACAAATATAAATATCGTATATTTATGGATGAAAGTGTCTCATTTGGTACGATCGGTCAAACAGGTCGTGGTGTAACTGAATATTACAATGTTGATCGACAAAAAATCGATTTGATTTCATCAACATTAGAATATGCTATTGGTTCAATCGGTGGTTTTGCTGTTGGCAGTTCATTTGTTGTTGATCATCAACGTTTATCCGCGCAAGGTTATTGTTTTTCAGCGTCATTACCGCCTTTACTTGCAGCAGCTGCTATTGAAGCATTAAATATTATGGAAGAAGATCAAACATTATTATTCGAAACAATAATGTCTAAAAGTAAACGTTTACATAAAAAATTATTATCAATCAAAGGTTATCGTATAAGTGGAGATGAAATTTCACCATTAAAACATTTACGTTTGACAAATGCATTCAATACAATTCAACGTTTAGAAGAAATTGTTCAATTTGCGCAAACACGTGATATAACAATAACGGTAGCTAGATATTTAAGTGACGAACATCAACAACCGGAACCATCGATTCGACTTATATTAAATGTTGAAATGACAGATGAAGAATTAGAATTTCTCTGTGCTGTTCTTCAAGAAGCATTAGTCAAAGTTACAACATAAACGTTTTTCCGATGATCTCAAATTTTAAACATTTGACAAAACATTTTCTTTCTTTCTGTCGTTTAACGTATTTGTCTTGTGTTGTTTTTAAGCATAAAAATTCCGAAATAAAACAAAACATTCGTTTTCACATGAATGTGACATAAAAATAAACAATTATGATTTTCTCTCTCTCTTCTTTATTTAGACAGTTTAATAATGATGAAAAACATATGTCATAGGGTATTTTGTTTCGTTTGATAAATGAGAATGAATGTTTTTGCATGGATCTGGCGCGCTGCTGTGTTTTTTCAATTGATTTAGTTTCGTTTATTTTTCTTCTCTATAGAATTTATTTGGATTGATATTGAATTTATTTTTGATACAAACAATAATGACCGAGAAATCAACAACGAAGATTTTAGTATTCGGTGGCAATGGTTTTATCGGTGGTGAAACGGTTGTTGAACTGTTAGCAATGAATACATTCGATATAACAGTTGTGAATCGAGGCCATTGGGATGATTTCGATGCTAAAATACGAATAAAACCATTTGTTAAAACAATAACTATCGATAGGTATGATGAATCGAATAGAAAAATGAGACGAGAATGAAAATTATTTAGAAAATCTTCAAATGCACAAGGAAAACTTCGTTCATCGATTGGTGACGAACATTTTGATGCCGTGATTGATTTTAGCGCTTATGATAGTGATGTTGTAAAAGATACATTAGATGTGTTAGAAAATCGAATTAAACTTTATGTTTATATTAGTACAGATTCAGTTTATGAGGTAGAATTTTGTTTGTTTTAAAATGAATTTAAATAACGATTGAAATTAGGTTTGTGTACCGTCAACAAATGATCTTTCAAGTGAAACGGATAGTATTCGACCGACTGATAGAAACGAATATGAGCGATTGAAAAAGAAAGATTCCTATGGACATAAAAAACTCAAGTATTCAATAAAGAAAATATAATCAATTGATTAATTTGTTTTGATTCAAATTTCTAGAGTTGAAGAATTACTAATTCGTCGACAATCGAATTCCGATTTTAATTGGTCTTACGTTATTCTTCGTCTTCCCGATGTTCTCGGACCTCGTGATTCGACTGATCGTTGGTGGTTTTATCAAATGTGGGTGCAATTCTATTCATCTCTTCAAAAACCATTAGAATATTCTTCACATCTTCGTTCGTCGTACGTCTATGTCAACGATATTGCACGCTATATAAACTATATCCTATCGAAAATATTTCTCAATTCATCAACGAATTTTTACAATGAAATTTTAAATATCGGTTGTACAGAATTACTTTCCGTACACGATCTATTCAAGTTAATTATCGATGAATTAGATCTAACATCTCGTCAGATACCGATTCGTTATAATCCAAATACAGATGCAGATTTTTTTCCAAGTATTACTCGTGGAGGTTTAAATCTTTCGAAAGCTCTCTCCGATCGATTCAATTGGAAAGCTACACCAATAAAACAAGTCATTCGAGAAACAATTCAATGGTATAATGTTGCTTATGGATCCTATCGAAATGAACGTTCAGCAATTATGAAACGTATTCGACGAACTTTATTAGATAATGATAAAAATGCGTATGGTAAATTTATATTCGATGTCGATCAATATTCAACTCATACTACAATTAAACGAAAACGAATCGATGACGATGAAAAGAAAATCGTTATTGTTGATTATGAAAAACCTCGATTCGATCATGGTGATTATCGATTGGACAAAGTTGTTAAACATAATGATTTGTAAAATTCTGTCTTTTGCTGATCTTATTTTTTTATTTCGTTTACAAAAAATGAATGATGATAGAACAATAACAGATGAACGAAGAAAAAGAAAACAATACATCAAAGTTGCTGGAAAGTTTTACATTCCTGGTGGACCTAAAAATAATAGAGAAAAAATAAAAAAAGAAAATTTCATAAAGAAACATACGTGCTCCCATTGGCGGAGGTGGTAGTCTCATTCCAACAGGTAAACCACGGCCTGGCGGTGCCATTTGATTGAAACCAGGTCCGCCAACACCACGAACAGGTCCTTGAAGTCCCGGAGCAGCAAATCCAGGGGCACCAGGTATCGGCGGGACGATACCTATGACATAGAAAACAAAAATATGTAAATTCATCTGTCAAAAATAAAACAAACGAGTCACAACTTACCTCGACCAGCTGCACGGCCAGCACCTTGTGCTGCAGCTGCAGCCGCTGCGCTTACGGGTATTCGTGCAATGCCAACTTCCTAAAAATTAAACATAAGAAAATTCTTCTCGTTGAGAAAACAAAAAAAACGAAACACTAACTTCTTTCGGTGGTGGCCCTTCAACTGTCATCGAAACGAGATGTTCACCACGTAATAAAATTAAACCTAATGGTCGTTGTTCTTCTCGTTCGGATTTATCAGTTTTGCTTCTCACTTTACGAAATTCTTCACAATCGGCTAGGATAAGATTCATATGTTTATCAAATGCTTTAAATGTTCCGACGAGTTGTCGACCATCTTGTAACGTACATCTCATACCTCAAATAAATCAACAAATAAATACAATTTCACTGAAAATTAGAAGAATCAAACAACTACATACGATAGTTAATATGTTGCAGCATTTTGCTGCTTTTTCCTTGTGTTGGCTACAAGAGAAAAACAACAGTTGAAAAAAAAAGGAACTCTTCAACATCAATTTTCACTGCTTACCATTCTCGTCGGATGTTTAATTCACTAAATTTCTAAAATAAAAAACACACCAGGCAATAGAAGACGATAGACCTTAGTTTTTCTTTGAATGTTAACAACAATCCTCTGTCTTTCTTTTGTGTGTATGTATATGTGCGTTCTCTAAGCTAGTTAGTTAGACAAAATCGAGCCAATGATTAACAACGGCTTATGTGACATCTGTCGGCAGTTTTTCGATGTTATTTACGCAGGAGGTGATTTGTTACTTTAAAATATGGAATATGCAAACGGCAAACAACAGACCGAAGAAAAAAAATAACAACAAACATTACAGTTTTTTCTCATGGACTTAGCATAAAATCGATTCGGTTCATTTGAAATCTTTTTTCTTTTGAATTCTTATTTTTAGATCCATCTCGGTCTAGGTTTTTGTTTGTTCAACTAATTCGATCAGCTAAACATGGGTCACTCATCAATCTTTCGATCGCATCCACACAAATACGGTCCCGGCAGTCGTAAATGCCGTGTATGTTCTAATGGTCATGGTATCATTCGTAAAGTAATTTTCTTTCAAATAAATCAATCGAATTCGTTTCAAACGAAATATTTACTTTTCTAGTATGGCTTGATGATCTGCCGTCAATGCTTCCGCGAATATTCAAGTGATATTGGCTTCAAAAAACTCGATTAGATATCACCAATGAACAAAAATAGAAGAAAACAAAAATCATTAACTCCATCAGACACAAAATTTTTCGAAATATTTCTGTGCTCTTTTTTCGCTTTGTTTACTCGTATGCGAAATGATGGAAATAAAAACTAAAACATCACAAATTCAAACGTTATCTTTTCTTTTCATTGCAATTAAATCTCGATAGTTGAGTTTTTAAGATCGTCTAATAGCGATTTGCAATTACATTTTACGAAATTTTTTGTTTATTGTTAAAAATATTACAAAATTAAAAGTCTGTTAGTTCAATCACAGTCTGAGCGAGAGAGAGAGAAAAAAAAACGAATTATAATTAACCACCTCCGCCGCCACAACCTCGGCCGATAACATCATTCGCTGTTGCTTCATTTAGCAAAGCAATTTCTGTTGCTTTATCTGCTTCACGTTTTTCACGTTTTTCATTCGATTGACAAATAAGATCAATCATCGAATCTTTATCCAGATCTTTGAATTCTTGTTGGTTACAAATTTCAGTCATATTTTCCGAGCATAGATCATAAACATAATCTAATAATAAATCAAAAGCCGGTGACATTGTTCGTGCAAGTTGATAAATTTCAATGATCGATTTATGATTCAAAGTTAAATATCGACAAAGATGTTCCATAGCTGCATTTGTTGCTGATAGACAGTTGATTTTATTCGCATAGATCATTGCATGACGTGCTTGATCGAATGAAATATTCGCATGAAATGCGCCCGTATAAATGAAATATAAAATTTCAATAAATGTTCCATGGTCGATATCAGTTAATGCAACCGGTTTTTCTTGAGTTTTTTCAAGAAAATTATTTACCAACAATGAACGAAAATATGCACTTCGACATATGAGAATATTTCGATGTGCGCCAACTAATTTGCCGTCGAAATCAAATTGAACATCGACATTCACGTTATTCAAAGCCTGATCGTAGAGTTTAGTTAATGATTGTGATAAAGATTTCGAATTGAAATGTGCGTCGAAGATATTCGAACCGAGCAATTCTGAATGGAAGTTTAGGATTTTTTTCTCATGAGAATAAAATCGATCGTTATGATTTCAATTTACTTATAGCATGAATACCAATTTGATCTGTCGAATTCAGATTGAATGTCAAACGAATGGTATTCGATTGATGACGGTATCGTCGTAGGAGAGGTTTGAAAATGTGTTGTGCGCTCGTTTGTTTTTGTGCAAGTCCTTTTTTTTGCCACATTGGCCACCATTTATCTAATTTATCATTGAGATAAAAAAATCTATTTCAAAATACAAGAATTTACTTCGTTGAGATTCAAATATTTCAATTTTTGTAATATGTCCTGGATTTAAACTTTCATAAACGTGTATTTCATTGATAAATACCGGTGTTTCAAATGAAACAACAAGACATTCATCTTGATTGCTGCTTTTTTTCAATATCCAATTCGAATGATTTTCAGCAAAATGTTCATCTGTCGCTTGACAGAGCTTTTCAACGCCTGCACCTCGAGCTACTGCTTGTTCATTTGTCGTTCCAACTGAACAATATTCAATTTGTCGAACCCATTGTTCGGTAGTAACTGGTATTACTGGCATCTGATGCAAGATTTTAAATATGACAAATGAAAAATAAAATAAAATGTTCGATTTCTTACGTACAGCTTCATCTTCTTCACTTGTTGACTCATCGATATCTTCAAAATTTGAAGATGAATCTGAATCACTTGATGACATGAAAATTAAAGTTTAAGTAAAATAATTATATTAAATAATAATTTTTCTTCTTTCTTTCTCTCGTACATCTACTGAAGCAAATATGAACCAATGATTAAACTAAATCGTACTTTTTTCCTCGATAGTTGTCACTAATGAAAAATCCTTGACAGCTTTTACTTTTTCGTCCTATTTGTAACAAAAAAAGAAACTTGTCTTGTCTGTTTGCTTTTCTTATCGAATAAAATACATATTTCTCTAGAATAGTTTTGTTAATCAACGCAACAAACAACATTAACAAGAAATAAATACGATGGTTATAATGGTGACCTATGAAAAAACGTGCTAGAATTACTTACAGAAAAGAAAAGAAAACGATAAATACGTTCTAAATAGACCAACGCTCCATCGATTTTTTTACACGTCAAACAGTATAGCAAATAAAAACACAAATTGTTTTACTTGCTCTTTCTCTCTCTCACTCACTCTTTCTCGCATTGCTACCTGATTATTTCCATGGCTAAAAATTCAACGCGTCTATTCAAGTCAATTATCAGCATGAAACAGAAACATTTGATTATTTAGAAATATTAGTCAAAGTAAATAAATGTTCATTCGATTAGAAACAAGAAAACAGTTCAATTGATTTCGTCTTTCATCTAGAAATGGTAGATCGTGATGGTAAAAAATCATTTACCATACCGAAAACACATACATCAACGAAAGGTACTTGATTCTTATTTTCTTTGGAATTTATCAATCGATGTTTGTAGATGTTTTGATAAGTGAAAAACCTGATAGTCGAAATGCAATCGAATTATTTAATGATATTAAATCGTATGCATTAGAAGCTCATTTCGATTTTCGACAGCATGCATGTAAATCCGTCGATACGATACGAAATCAAAAATTAAAAAAATTATACAAGTAAATCGATGAGAAATCATCTTTGTTTTTGTCGATAAATAATATATACGTAAATTCTAGTGAAAAACGAATGAAAATGAAACAAGAACAAGATCCAATTGAACGTTTAGCATTTCATTTAATAACCTATCGTGATGTTGCATTGACGATTGCTAATGATGGTCTTCATTGTGAGCAATTATCATTTTCATGTGAGAAATATCTTGGTAATCCAAAAGATGGTGTACATCTATCACGACGGCCAGATGTTTTATTAACATCATCCGGTGCTCAAGGACTCTATCGATTTGGTTTACTTGTTTGTAAAGTAAATAAAAGCAAATTTTCTACGATAGAAAAAAAAAACTGAAAAGTTCAATCTGTTGATTGATTAGATTCTATTGGGTAAAGGCTACGCAACGATACCATCGGCCACTAATCAACAATTGCCTGCACAATTACATTATGATCATCATTTTTGTAAAATTCAATCGACTAATAAAGATAAAAAACAACTCGATGATCTATTAGCTAATTCATTAGTAAGATTTTTACTTTTGATTATTAAAAACAAACAAAAATTAACTTTGATTTCATAGATTTTTTGTTATGAACATGACAATTTTGAAATTGTAACACATCCATCACAAATTCTACCGATTGGTATTCTATGGTATGATTTAGTCGATCGATTTCCTCCAGAATTAATTTTAATATCGAATCAAGAATCTCATCCTCGTACAGCTAAAAAACAAATTCCAAAAAAGCCAATAACATCAAGTCGACCATTGTTACCAACAGAGCCAGTACAAACTTCGAAATATCCTAGTCATTTCATGGTACCTTTCAATCGTGTATATTCAACTCCAAATCTAAATCTCCCGACCAATTCCGAGCAACAACAACAACAACAACCGGTGAATTCTGGTCAACAAATAAACAATTCTCGTGACCCTCGTTTAGCACGTACTAAATGTGAGCCAATATCAACATCATCTGAAACAATTCCTCTTTCTCCTCAACAACAATCATCTATCGAACGTTCATTATCCGATAATTCTATTCGAGTTAAAACTCAATCCAATGGGTTAACTTTAATTACGAAAACTTCATCAATGATCTATATTCCGTTGAATTCTTCAGTTCTACTTGCTGATCCACGTTTAAAAACATTGAAAACAACTCGAGTTCTATGCTATCTTGAATTACAAGCTGTTAAACATACGATTCAACAACAAAAACGTTTGAATCATTATTGTGAATCGAAAAATAGTGTAATTGCAAAAACAATTTACTCGCCAATACCATTCATACGACGTGAAGTTACACAAGAAGAATTCGAACGTTTACTAACTGAACAAACATGGAAATTGACTAAACATTCGAATGGAAGTGATTTTCCACCGGTATATATATCTGTTACTGATTGTTATCATTTTGGTTTTCTTCATTCGTCATCAGACAATAATTCGATGTGTATTGATCTAGAAAAATCCGATAATCGTCGTGCTTACGAACAATTAGAAATTTCGAATGATTTAATTCAACGTGAACAACAATTAAAATCACAACAAATGCGTTTGCATTTACGTGAGAAACGACAACAACGTCGTATTCAACAACAAAATCAATTCACATTACCAAACTCGAAAATGTATGTAACTAAAGGACGACAATTATTAAAAGAACATCAACTTACAAATTCAATTGAGAATCATTATTTGTCAATGAATTTCATAGATTTCTTTTCTCGAGAATATAGAAACGAGACTCGTCCATATATTAAACATCTTCTTGCTGAAGTTGTTGGCGTGCTTCTTGAAAAATATGAAATCAAACAAGATGAAATCAACAATGATTGTACGCAAAATTTACCTGAAGATAAATCGATAGATACAGTTATTGATATGGATCTTGCTTCTCCAATATCAGCTGATCTTGGGGATCATGACGAACGTTTTCCAACGAATCCATCACCACCTCCCGAACTGCCTTCGGTTCCTCAGGCAACTACAATGGAATCCGCTTCAAAACTTATCTTCACACAAACCCTATCCAATGAATCGAAAACGATACTCAGTGACGAAAATTATCTAAATGGTTGTCAGAAAATAATCGAACAATTAAAAGAATATAATTCGAAAACAGACATGCAAAGTGATGACACAACAGAACAATTAGAATTCGTATCAACATCGAGTTTAACTACTGCTGATATAGAAGAAGAAGATGATGATGATCAGAATAAATCGTTAAATGAATTTGTTAAATTATTAACCAAAGAAGCATCTATCTCAAAATCATCTAGTCCAGCTACAAAACTTGATGCAAATAGACGATCTTCAGACTCAATACGACATCGACGACGATCACATGATAATCATGATGATACAAGAAAGTCAATCTATTCTACGCATTGTTCACATATATCATCAAGAAATAATCGGTAGATTAAATTATTTTCAATGTTTGTTCATTGTTTTTGTTTCGTTTTTTAAAAGACATTCCAAATCTCCTTCGAGAAAGATCTTATCGAATCGAACAGTGTTACTCTCCGAACGTTCATCATTAATAACTGACAAACTCAAAATCGATGAAGAACCAAAACAAAAACGTTTGAAAATCGATGCAATCTCATCATCAACTCTAGATGATAAACAAGATCTTGATTCGAGCCATTCAATACATAGCGATGAACGACGACGAAACGGAACTATAAACGTATCACGATCACGATCACGATCTCGATCACGTTCACGTTCGCATTCGAAATCAAATGATCATCATCCAGAACGACCGAATAAATATTCGTATCATGAACAACGACTATCATCAGATCAATCATCAAATCGTCCTTATAAATCCTATTCAAGTGTCACAACACGAATATCTTCATCAAGTGTTTATCCACAACCTGCTGGTCATAAACGATTCAATTACAATCATCAATCTGTAGCTGATCATCGGCGTCTTGCTCATACAAACTCATTAACATCCACCGATCGAAAGTAATTTTAATAAGTTCTCATTTTCATCGACTTTTGACAACTTGTAGACCCAACATTTTCTTTTCTACTCACTATCTTATTTAGATCATCAGTCCACTATTCAAATTTATGTTCTTCTCGAATCTCTAAATAGATAAAAGAAAGAAATGGTAGTAGTACCTTCTCTCTTTTCTCTGCCGATGCTTATGTGCATTTGTGTTATATGTGACTGAGCTACAATGACATTTTCTTAATCATTGAATAACACGACAAATACTCTATATTTCTTCTTGTTATTTTCTAGTACAAATTCGTCATCTTATTCATCGAAATCCTCCACAGTCAATGCCTATTTAAATACATCAGATTCAAAACCATCGAAAACATTCGAATGCTTACAAATGATACTTCAAAATAATAAATAATCAATGTCAAACTATTCCAAAAACAAAACAAATACACGATCGCTGAATAAATTGTATTTTATATCTTTCTACTTTTATGCTATTTTTTTTTCAATCCGATAAAAATCAAAGAAATCACAGTGAACATAGTTGATCTTGCTGTACGTTTGTTTTTTTGTTCTTTCAATTAGTTATCTTTTTTCTTTCTTTCTGCTGTTATAACATTGATACATTAATGAAAAGTATTTTGTTTGTTCTTTCTTTTTTTCTTGTATGTAGATAAAAACATGAATGTACCATTTGAAAATAAAACACAGTGAAAATCATATTATTCTCTTTTTCTCATATATATAAATTATTAAATATGAAGGCTATTTTTAGTTTTTAATTAGGAAAAAAGTATTGTTTCGGTTTGCCATTGAAATTTGACGTCAAACTAAATATTTGTTCGTCGAAGCATATTAGTTATATGCCTTTCTTTGATATTATTACACCACCATCTCAGTTACAAATATACAGAAGAGAAAAATTTCAAGTGTCATTTAAAATGCTTCGTATTACATACATACCTGTATATATATATATATATATATATAGAAGTCATTTTTTGAAATGAAACTTTTCAAACGTTGTACATTTAATCATTGAGAGAGTGTCAACATATTGGATATGAATAAATGATTTTTATTTCTTTTTTCTTCCTCTCATTGAGATTCGAAACAATAAATGTCAATCAATAGAATCCATAACGATCTAACATCATGAGTCAAACTAAAAATTCTAGTAAGATTTCTTCTTGACAAAAATTCAGAAAACAGAGAAGACATCACACACACACACACACGTATGTCAAAATAAAACCATCGAATAATTCTATTTTAAATCTTCGAACGATGTTCAATACATTGCAAATATTGTGTACCATTAGCAATGAGAATTTGTTGATTTTTTAAAATAGTTAATGCTCGTCCCGTATGAACTAAACTAACATATTCTTTTCGTCCTTTCGGATCGATAATCCAGAGTATTTTCTTTCCATTGGTAATAAAAAATTCACCATCATTATTTGAACGTATTTCATGATCAATATCACATTCACCTAAACGTATCGTACATAATTCATGTAAATCTGTACTATCACAAAATGTAACATGAAAATATTTCTTATGTATTGAATTATGATGTATTTGTTTGTATTGAAATACTGTCGCAATAAAATGATTATCGATACAGAATGATGTACTATTATCCGAAAAACGTGGATAATCATTTAAATGAAATGTTTTAACTAGATCGAATGTTATCGGTGAATAAATAGCTAATTGACTTGAACGTGGTGTATCTGTCCATATCCAAAGATAATTTCGATCGGCTGATAAACGTATATAAGACCAATGTTGTGTTAATTGCATTTGAATATCAAGTGATAAACTATGATTTGTCGAATCGATTGAACATGTATAAACGCCAGCTTTTGTTGCACAAATAAATCGTGTCGAAACAGGCGAATAAACAAGATCAAGAATAGGACAATGTGGCCAATGACAAGTTATTTCTTTGGTTTGTTTATCTGTTGTAAAATTGACTACATAACAAAGTGATTTCGATGTTTCTGAATAGTAGAGTATGTGTTCACCATCACTTGCTAAACGATCGACTTCATTTTGTGTGGTAACTATGCCATTACTTTCATAATTTTGACTTAAATGAAATTCTTGATTGAGCTTCGTACTTAAATCACTTGTTTCATCTTGAACAGAAAAATATTCATCTTCATCCCCGACACCACCATAATTGATTATTTCATGATTGTTGTTTGTACTGCTGCTGCTGTTATTATTATTATGATTAATTAAAGTCGAATTAATTTCATTGATTTCTTCGACTTCAGTATCAATATCGATTTTTTCACTTGTATATTCTGTTTGTTGATGACATGTACATTTAGTTGTTAGAATTCGGCCGGGATATGATGGAAGAAATGGTTTTAATGGTTGGTAATTTTGAGGTAACAATTGACATTGTAAATCGAATTTATTTCGTGGAAATGTTGATATTTGAAATTGTAGTTTAGGTGAAGAGAAAAGATCTAAATAATTATCAATGATATGAATTTGTTGTTGTTGAATATCGAAATCATTCGAAAGATTTTCATGTGATTTCGATAGAGATAATGGTTGAAGAGTTTTGACTGCATTCGAAAGAATATTCTAATTAGAAAATACAGATTACAAAATGAATTCTATTTTTGAAATATGAAACAATGGAATTTACGTCTGTTTCACGAAATTGTTGTTTAACATAATTAATACTTTCGTGTCGAAGATGTTCGATATCTGTTATGATATCATCGAATGTTGAATTCATACTTCGAAGACAATGTTCTTCGAATGTTGAATATAATTGTTTTTTCTTTTGAAAATTAGTGAGAAGTCGGAAAAAACGATTTGAACTTTGATTTAATTCACCAGTTAATAATTGTTTATGATGTATTTCATAACAATTGTAGCACAATAGTAATTGACAATGATCGCAAGTAAATGATGAATAAGATTTCATCTTAGTTGATGAAGATTTCGATGAACATAATTGACAATACGGGTCAATCGTAGGACTTATTTGAGATTGCGTACTCATTCTAGTTAAATATAAACGATAGTGTTTAGAAGTTCTTCTCTTTCTCTTTCTCTTTCTCTTTCTCTATTATTAACTGAATGAGTTTATGTCGAAAGGAAAAATTGTAATTGTAGTAGTAAAAAGAAACGAGAGAAAAGAGTTGAATAACAGCCAACGAGTTTTGCTTGACTAAAGCGCAAGAGAAAGGCAGAGAGAAGAACAGAGAAAAGAAACCATTTCTTCTACTCTTGCAAATTAAAGTGAAGAAAATTGAATTTCTTCTTCTTCTCTCTCTCTTTCGCTTTTTTTTTGGTGAGATCATGTTATATGAATGGTAAAAACAAACAACGTGTTTGTCCAAGTTGTTTGATTGAATACTTAGAAATTTTCAGGTATCAAATGTCAAAAGGTCAGATCTCGTATTCAAATATGATGATTTTTTGCGAAAAAATTCTTTCGTTCTTGACGAATTTTTGGGTCTAACATTTGTCCAATGTAGATATACTGTTGACCATAGGTAAGAAAAAATAGAAATGGTCGATTGGCAAAGAATATCCAAGGTGTTGTTGGCGAAAGATCGATAGAATGTAAACAGCATGTTGATGATGATTCGGGTTGTTTTCGAGTAAAATCAATAGAAAAATGACCGAAACAATGTGCACCGGCTGAAGATATTCACAAACGAGAGAGAGATGAATAGAAATCTGATTGAATTTACATACAAAGATGAATCTGTTCGGATAGATTCGGTAGATTAGCAGACATTTTCAATGATTCAAGAATATTCATGTCAATATCCATATGAATTTTTGGTATACAAACGCCAATATATGCGCATGTACAAGGTCTATCAAGATATTCTTTAATATTTGCATACAAATGAACAAGATCCGATGAACAACTACAGAAAACAAATACACAGATCTATTTCGAGAGTTTTACAAGAATATGTACGAACCGTGGAAGTAAAATGATTAAGTTTGTTTGAATTCCATGGAAAATTTCGCCAGGTATTTCAATTTTATGAAATGTCTCATGAATGGTAATAGGAAAGAAGCCTTTCGTAAAATAAAATTCTGTTTCAATCGCTAAATGAGCATTCGGGTGAAATTTCAACGACCTAGTAGTTGACTTGTACTTTTATTCTCTGCGTGTTTCGTTTTTCTTACCAAAGTTGCTCCCAAGATTCACTTTGATTCGGTCGAAATACGAATGAATAACATGCGACTAACGTCATTGGTTCAATTAATACTTGTCCAAGTGATTTCTGTGAAGGATTCAATGGTATTAAAACTCGTTGTGAAAAATCTTTTAAAATTTCATTTATCAAATTCTTTCGTTCGTCAGCATCGATTGTTAATTTATGAAATTGAAATTCCGTATGAGAATCTTTGACGATTTGATTTAAATATTCCGGAAAATTATTGACAAATTCTTGATCAATAATAAAATAATTATGAAAATAAATTGGTAATTTCGTATGTGAATATTCAAGTGATTTATTCGAAAGAATTCGTAGAGCTTCGTCGATTGCTTCAGGTGAAATAAATGCGTTATCATCACGAATATTTAATAAACATGTTTTACTCAATCGTAATGGAAATTCTAAATTTTCATCATTATTTTCATTCTAAAGTGAAGTCTTTTTTTTGTATTTGTTAGTTTCGTGTGAGATAAAAACTAACTGTTTTCAAAGTTGAATCTTCAAATAGCATTTTTTTATTCTTAATTAAGAATAAC